>ERZ779621.13-NODE-13-length-200141-cov-13.859460_pt1 | contig 200141 bp, 194 predicted proteins | sample MGYA00514215_ERZ779621 | MGnify/ENA primary metagenome ERZ779621 (study PRJEB29562, sample SAMEA4376715) | mouse gut metagenome | isolation source: Cecum | study: EMG produced TPA metagenomics assembly of the A DSS colitis mouse model was used to assess the...
CCTATTTTTTTAGCACAGATTTCTGACATGCTGCCGGATATACAAGGTATCCAAAGAAGAAAGATAAAGCCGGATAAATTCAGGGTTCGAATCAAAAATAAATATGGAATACCTGTTAATCGTAAAATAATGGATTCGAGAATTTCAAAGGCGTTACAAGGAAATAGAAAAGAAGATGATACTTTTTTACAACAGGAAAATTATATTTTTCAAACCAATGCGCAAAGAACGGATGAAAATTTAAAGATAATAGAGAAAGAAGGATATAATCCAGACAAAGGAATGGTTGTTACCTTTAATGGTCAGGATTTCATACGTGATGGTCAGCATCGCGTGGCATCTCTTTGTTATTTAGGAAAAAACGACCCGATAGAAACACTTGATCTATTATTCAAAAATGAAAAATATAGTTTGCCTGAGCATCCGGCTGTGCAATTTTTCTTTATATGGAATTTAAGAAAAATAAAGAAAATGTTGTTGTTTGTACCCAAATGGATATGGAAGAAAAGAAATAGGGTAAAACGATTGTTATTTAGAATTTATGCCAGGGTTGGATGATGAGGAAACAAGATGAAATACATAGATTGCAATTTGATAGTGTCTTTTTTTAAAGTGTTAAATGACAGCGGATTAAGATATATGCTCATCAGGAATACAGGGGGAGAACTGCCTGATAGGCTGCAGGATGGAAAGGATATAGATATATTAATACACCATGAAGATAAAGAAGCATTCATGGTATTTATGAGGCAAGAAAATTTTCAGAGAAAAATCCCGCCGTTTGGGAAACTTGCTGGATGGAATCTTGCGTACCAAATGCATGATTTTCTGTTTTATAAGAAGAAGGATTCTTCATATCAATTTTATGTTGATGTATGCCAGGAACTTTGTTGTCATTCAACAATGCCGAACGTTTGGATTCCATTGGATAAAAAAATACAGGAAGATGCTTGGGAATATCGTTGGTTCGACAAGGAAAAGGGATGGTGGAGTTTGGATGAGAGAACGTCTTTCATTGCGTATCTGGTAAAAGCAGTTTTTGATAAAAAGCAATTTAACGCTGGTTATATAGAAAGCATAAAATCCAGACGCTGTTTATTGGATGATGCGATGACGAGAGAAAGATTGGAATTAATTTTTTTCAAATACACTGACAGATTGATAGAAATGCTAAAAAGGGAAGCGTTTGATAAGATTGTAGCGGATTATTATGGATATAGGAATTATTAGCTTTATATATGGATATCATGACGTAAATTTGTGCTTGGCGCTATAAATCGCAGGCTGGAAAGGATTATGGCTATAAAATGAAAAAAAGCATAAAGAAAATATATAGACAGCTTACAAGGACAGACAGAGAAGAACGGCATACACTCATGCATCTCCAGGCAAAACGATTGGCAAATGAGAATTATGTTCGAGGGGGGGGGGTAAAATCCCTTAAAGAGGTTGAGTTTAAGGTATATTCCCAATGGGGAGAAGATGGGATTATCCAGTATCTGATTCAAATACTGCCTATTCTAAATAAGACTTTTATTGAATTTGGAGTACAGGACTATACAGAGGCAAACACCCGATTTTTATTAGAGGCAGACAATTGGTCAGGGATGATCATGGATGGCAGTAAAGAAAATATGGATACTGTCAGAAGGGAAGATATTTATTGGCGGTATGACTTAAACGCAGTTCCGGTTTTTATAACCAGGGAAAATATTAACACACTTCTTTTAAAGTCAGGTTTTGATAGAGATTTGGGGATTTTAAGTATAGATATTGATGGAAATGATTATTGGGTATGGAAAGAAATCAATGTCATGCAGCCACGGATTATTATATGTGAGTACAATCCTATTTTTGGAAAGAAAGAAGAAGTTACAACGATTTATAAAGCGGATTTCGATAGGACGAGAGAACATTATTCAAATCTGTTATTTGGAGCGTCCTTACAGGCGTTGATTTCTCTGGGAAAAGAAAAAGGGTATACATTTATTGGAACATGTTCAAATGCTGCCAACGCGTTTTTTGTAAGAAATGATTTGATAAAATATCTGCCCAAAGAATTGTTGATTGATCAGCCATGGTATGAGCATAAGAGCCGTCAGGCAAGGGATGAAAAAGGAAATTTATTATTTTTGACGCATGAAGAGGAATGGGAACTCATCCAGGACTGTACGATTTGGGATATCAAAAATCGCTGTGAAAAGAAAGTAAGGGAAATAGAACGCAATGGCTGACAGGATAAAAAGGCATGGTGATTGAAATGCAAAAAGACTATGGACCAAATAAAAATGACAGCTTCAAAATATTGTTAGCCGGCGATATCATGCTTGATATCTATTCCTTTGGAAAAGCAAGCCGTATTTCCCCGGAAGCGCCTGTGCCAGTTCTCCTAAAAAAGGATGAAGGTATGCAATACAGTCTGGGAGGGGCGGCCAATGTTGCGGTCAACCTGATTGCCGTGGGGGCGGATGTGGATATTTTATCTGTAGTAGGATGTGATGAGGCCGGCGATATTTTATTAAAGAAACTGGATGATGCCGGGATTCATACAGAGTATATCAGTAAAGATGTAAGACGCGTTACAACGACAAAACTCAGGTACATAGCGCAGAATAACCAACAGCTTCTAAGGGTTGACACAGAAGACATCCTTGATGTCCGGTGGGAAACAGTTGCCGAGAAGATGCAGATATTGGAGGAAAGAATAAGACAGTATGAATTGTTTATTCTTTCGGATTACCAGAAAGGGTTCTTAACGCCGGAAATCACACAGTATCTGATAGCGATTGCCAACGTAAACCATATTCCGGTATTGGTGGATGTTAAGGACAGGCAGTATGAGAAATATAAAGGAGCATTTTTATTAAAGCCGAACCGGGGTGAGCTGGCAAGCCTGACAGGAATGCCTGTCGAGAGTTTGGAAGAGGTAATTGATGCGTCCTGCAATTTGTGCCGGATGGCGGAGAGCAGATATGTTCTGACCACGCTTAGTGTGGACGGACTGGTTCTCGTAAATGAGCGGGAGGTAGTTTTACGGATACGGAGTATGGCACGGGAAGTATTTGACGTGACAGGCGCTGGAGATACATTCATTGCGTATCTGGGAGCCGGAATTGCAGGCGGCGACGATATTTTAAGCGCAGTGAAGACAGCTAATTATGCGGCAGGCATACAGGTTTCCAAAATCGGGACAAGCATCGTATATCCGGATGAAGTTGCGGTTGCAATGGGAAATTCGGTAAGAAAGCATCAGGATAAGTTGACAGATATCCATTCACAGGACGTACTGATGAAGATAAAAACAGCACAGGAGAATGGGAGAAAGGTTGTCTTTACGAATGGATGCTTCGACATTCTCCATGCAGGTCATGTGACATATTTGGAGAAAGCTGCCGGATTGGGAGATATTTTGGTAGTCGGGGTCAACAGTGATGATTCCGTGAAACGGTTGAAAGGCGGGGGCAGACCTATTAACAAGCTGCAAGACAGGATGCTCGTATTGGCATTCTTGGAATATGTTGACTATGTTGTTCCTTTTGAAGAAGACACGCTGGTGGATTTGATCAAAACCATCGAACCGGATGTTCTGGTAAAAGGCGGGGACTATCAGATTGCTGATATCGTTGGCGCGGATTTTGTTCAGGCGAGAGGTGGAATTGTGACGACAGTACCGTTTGTTGAAGGGAAATCGACCACAGGTATGATTAACAGAATGCAACATATTGTTTAAGACGTAATAGAGTAAGCACTAATAATTTTATAATAATTATTTTGGAAGTAAAGGCAGGAGAAAAGGAAGAATGAGTATCGTGGTGACAGGCGGGGCTGGGTTTATTGGAAGATGTATGGTAAGAACCCTGAATGATAATGGAATAGATGACATCATTATTGTAGATAACATTGCGTCTACTGAGAAATGGAGAAATATAAGGAACAAAAAATATAGGGAGTATGTACAGAAAGAGAAATTCCTTGAAAAATTATTGGGGGGGGGTATAACGGTGTTTCCGCAGTCATACACTTAGGGGCATGTTCTTCCACTACGGAACGGGATTTTGATTACTTGTGGAATAATAATGTGGAATATTCCAAAACACTTTGGAATTATTGTACGGAAAAGCAGATTACTTTTTTATACGCAAGTTCTGCAGCGACATATGGTAGTGGGGCACAGGGATTTGATGACAAGAGCGATATTGCGTTGCTTGAACCCCTCAATGGATATGGCTATTCTAAACAAATTTTTGATCAGTGGGTAGAAAGGCAGATGGATAGCCCCGCCCATTATGCAGGATTTAAGTTCTTTAATGTATATGGTCCCAATGAATATTGCAAAGACTCTATGGCAATCATGGTTTTCCATGGGTATAGACAGATTAGGGAAAATGGGGTAATCAGGCTGTTTCAGTCACATAATCCATCTTATAAAGATGGCGGACAATTAAGGGATTTTGTATATGTCAAGGAACATATGCGATGTACTCATGTTCATGCTGAACCAGTGCAACGTAAATGGGCTGTTCAATGTAGGAACTGGGAGGGCACAAAGTTTCCGGAAGCTGGCGGAGGCCGTTTTCCATGCTATGGAGTTGGAGGCTGAGATAGAGTATATTCCTATGCCGGAGAGCCTGCAAAAGAAATATCAATATTATACACAAGCAGATATGGAGAAATTACGGGCAGTGGGATATACACAAGATTTCCATGATTTAGATTCAGGTGTTAGAGATTATGTGCAACAATATTTGGAAAAAGATTATGCGATATATTAACGGTGTATAGATTAAGTAAGTGAAAGATATGGTTATTTATATGAACAAAGCAGTGTTTTTGGACCGAGACGGGACGATTAATGAAGAAAGGAACTATCTATACCGGATTGAAGACTTTGCGTATATGGATGGTGTAATAGAGGCGTTGCATTTTTTGAAGGAATTGGGATACCTGTTGATTGTCATTACTAACCAGTCCGGGATAGCGCGGGGATATTATACAGAGGAAGAGTTTTTGCGTCTGAATCAATGGATGCTAGAAGACTTGGAGCAGAAAGGAATCCATATATCGGAAGTCTATTACTGTCCACATCATCCTGACGGTATAGTTAAAAAATATGTTGCCAGATGCAGATGCAGAAAGCCGGGAACGGAGCTTTTCTGGAAAGCGCAGGAAGCATTTCAGATAGATATGGGAAGAAGTTATGCCATAGGGGATAAGATGCGGGATGTTTCCATATGCCGTGAGAGCGGCGTACAGGGGATTATTCTAGGAGAATCAGGGAATGACAAGTCTAATATTAGTAAACCGGACGGCCAGGGAACAATATGGAGATGCGGCAGTTTATTTGAGGCGGCAGAGCGTATTACAAAAGAAAATAAAAATGAAATGCGAAGAAGGAAAAAGAATGTTGGTTGAGGATTTAATCAAGCAAAGTATTAGTGTAAAGGAAAAAATTCTGCATGATGGGACAATGCTTAAAGCAATAGAAAAGGTTTCGCAAGTCATTATAAAATCCTTGCAGAATCATGGAAAGATACTATTGTGTGGAAACGGCGGTTCTGCATCTGATTCACAGCATATAGCGGCTGAGTTCATAGGAAGATTCCAGTGCAACAGGGATTCTCTGCCAGCCATTTCCTTAAATGAAAATACGGCGGTATTGACTGCGGTAGCAAATGATTATGGATATCAGGAGGTTTTTGCCAGGGCGGTTGAAGGTCTGATGAAACCGGAGGATGTGCTGATTGGAATCAGTACCAGCGGTGATTCGGAAAATGTTTACCGTGCTATTTTGAAAGCAAAGGAAATAGGTGGATGCACAGTCGCCCTTGTGGGGAAAACGGGCGGAAAGATAAAAGAGCCTGCTGATTACAACATTGTCGTGCCAAGTGACTGTACGGCAAGGATTCAGGAAAGCCATATTATGATTGGGCATATTATATGCGAAATTGTGGAAAACAACTTCAATGATAATAAAGGGAAAACAGGAGGTATGGTGTAAATGAATCAAAAAAGAATATTAGTAACAGGAGGGGCAGGCTTCATCGGTTCCCATCTATGTGAAAAACTGTTAGAACAGGGACACGATGTGGTCTGCCTGGACAATCTTTTTACAGGACAGAAAGATAATATCCGGCATTTAATGAGTAATCCCTATTTTGAGTTTGTACGACAGGATGTTTTGGAGGATATTTATATAGAATGTGATCAGATCTATAATCTTGCGTGTCCGGCCAGTCCGATACATTATCAGTATGACCCCATAAAAACCGGCAAGACAAGCGTGATGGGAGCTTTACATACACTTGGACTGGCGAAACGTTGTCATGCCAGGATATTACAGGCAAGTACCAGTGAAGTATATGGTGACCCAGAAGTGCACCCGCAGCCTGAAAGTTATCGTGGCTGTGTCAATCCCAATGGTACACGTTCCTGCTACGATGAAGGAAAACGGATGGCAGAGACATTGTTCTTTGATTATCATAGACAGCATAAAGTTGATATCAAGGTTATTCGAATTTTTAATACCTATGGTCCCAGGATGCGCTCAGACGATGGGCGGGTAGTATCGAATTTTATCGTGCAGGCTTTGAGCGGCGAAGATATTACGATTTACGGAAATGGGCAACAGACTAGGAGTTTCTGTTATGTAGATGATTTGGTGGAAGGGATGATTCGTATGATGAACAGCCGTGATGGATTTACAGGGCCCGTGAATTTAGGAAATCCAGGGGAGTTTACGATGTTACAGTTGGCGGAGATAGTGATTCAGCTGACTGGTTCCCATTCAAATATTGTACATATGCCACTTCCGCAGGATGATCCGACACAGCGGAAACCCATCATTGAATTGGCAAAAAGGGAGTTGGATTGGGAGCCAACGATTTCTTTAGAGGAAGGATTAAAAAAGACAATTGCGTATTTTAAGAATACTTTTTCATTTGAAAGGATGAGTAGATGAAAAAGAAACAAGCATTACCAGAATACTTAAGACAGTTACGCAAATTTTACTGCTGTACACAAAAAGATATTGCATCACAATTGAATATCAGCCGTCAAACCTATTCTCATTATGAGACAGGCAGGATTATGCCTTCTATTAATATATTATATCGACTTGCCCAAATTTATGGTATTTCTGTTGATGATATCTTGAAGCAGACAGAAGTTGAGAAGCATGATTTGTGGGGGAGTGATTTATTCATTCAGGATACTGATAAAGCAGATAACGTTCTGTTACAAAAAGAGTTTCTGGCTTGTTTTCAGAGTTTAAATGAGAAGGATAGAAAAGAAGTACTCTCTATTATGTGGGAAATTATGCAGGTAAAGAAAAAGACGGGAAGCAGTGATTCAACATGAAAAATCTCATGTGCTGTTAAATGTTTCGTTGGCTAGTTGCATAAGAAAGAAAAACATTTGCATAGATAAAGATTATGTGTTATATTCTAATTATCGTAATCGCTTTATAGGATGTATTGATTCTAAAGAGTATATTATTTACGCGGCAATGAGCCAGGTACTGTGCTTGCACAAGTATTTGGTGAATGCCGCGAGGGTCGAAGCCGGTATGGCAACAGACCTTATCACGCAAAATCCATTCAAGGAAATTCAGGTGCGTAATTCAGGCTTTTCGCCGGACAATTTCAGCAGATTAATCTTAGTACAGGCGAAGAGCAGATAAGTATTCTCCTGTACAGACAGGAGGAGAACATGAAGTACAAAGAAGAACGAAAGAATTCTGCCCAATATCAGGAGGCAGATGTCAGCAGCAAAAGTATTTTTGGAAATCATACGCTGTGCGCACAGTTTTTGCGGGACTATTCGGGACTGCCGATACTAGCCAATGTTCAACCGGAAGATATCGAGGACGTCTCGGAACGGTATCATCTGTTTCAAGAGGTGGAATTGCAGGCGGATACCGTAAAGAAGATACGATTGAGAGACCAGGCAGGCGGGAAACGGCAGGATATTTATATCATTTCGCTCATTGAACATAAAAGCGCAGTCGATTATGATGTGACCATGCAGTTGCTCAAATATATGGTCTGTATCTGGGAGAATTATGTCAGGGAGTTAGAAGAAATAAGAATCAACAGGCACAAAGAATTCCTGTATCCGCCAATCTATCCAATCGTATACTATGAAGGGGGGGGGGTGGGAGAATGGACGGCGGCCCGCAGTCTGAAAGAGAGAATCCTGTTAGGAGATCTGTTTCATGCATACATGCCGGATTTTACATACAAGCTGGTCAGGACACGGGAGTATTCCAATGAGGAATTACTGTCAAAGGAAGATGCAATTTCATTGTTGATGTTGCTCAATAAGATGCAACAGGCACAAGATTTTCAGGAAGCTTCAAAGATACCGACGGAGCATCTGGATGAAATCTTACAGAATGCACCGGTAGATGTGGAAACATGAAACATCAGATTCATACAGATTACATGCAGACTGCCCGGAGTCACCTCACAGGCGCTCCGGGACCAGAAGATAATGCACTCATTTTTTCCGCAGTTTTAACATCTTATTGATTCGCTCCAGCTCTTCCGGGGTGGAATATTTCTTAATGGTATCGATGATGACATCAATTTCCTGGTCGGAAAAAGTAATATGATTTTCCTGACCTCGTTTAGCGATTGCCATCAGGAAGGGGAGCATTTGTTCCTTTTTCATGGATTGGCTCTCAAATACCAGGTCTTGCAGAAATTCCAGTTTTGTCTTATCAATATGTGCGATTGCGGGATCGTTCATCCAGGTATTGGTCATAGTATACTCCTTATTATGGTTTGGAATTATTCTGGAACATTTCATACATGGTTCGCTGTTCCGGGGTGAGCATGTTCATCAGCATATCCAGCATAGAAGAGCCCTGGGAGGTGCGGGTAGTTTCATCGTGACCTGGGGTATCTGCAGAAGAGTCATTTCCGGAAAAAGGATTTTCAAACGGAGAGTCCATCGCAAGGTCAGGAAAGATTTCCTGCATAGCAGACATGGTCTGAGACATTTCTTGTACAGTTTCCAGGGTTTTGAGCATATTTTGAAGTTGCTCCAGCTGTTTGATTTCATCCGGTGTGGAATAAAGGCAAAGTTCCTTGCACAATTTTCCTAAATCCGGTTTTTTTTGCGAAGACAGATCACATCCGCAAAGCTGGAAGGGATGTTTGCGCACATAATCCATGGTGTATTGCAGTTCCATATATTTAATGTAGATAGCCAGATGTTTTTGCATGGAAGGTTCTATGTAAGGAAGAAGAACCTTGAGCTTCTGGATTTGGTTGGTTGTATATAAGGCATCGAATGTCATAACATTGGACGCGTTTTCGGTTTTGTCTGCCATAGGATTATGCCTTTCTGATGCCCGTATCTTCTCTTATCAGTATATGACACATGAGAGAAAAATAGGCTCTAAATAGAGCTAGAGCCTATTTTCCAGATGTGTGTTAAAGAAGTGTTAAGATGAAACGTGATGGGTTAGTTGCAGCAGCAGGATAAAAGGATAAGAATCCAGATCCAGGAACAGCAGTTGTTGTCGTTACCGCCAAAGAGGCCGTTGCCGAAGAAGCTGTTGCCACATCCGCATCCATCGCCATTGTTACCGCAGCAGGATAAAAGGATAAGAATCCAAATCCAGGAACCACATCCATTGTTTGCAGTACTGGTATTGTTACATCCGCAGTGAGTAGCTGTTAAATCGCTCATGTTTAAGTGCCCTCCAAATGTTGTTTATGGTTTATCTTATGAGTGGATGGTGAAATGGTGACAGAGTTTTTGTAAATAGGATTTGGTCTTTGGCTATTATGATGTCAATGCAGGCTTGAAACATATGTTCGGCTATGGTAAGATAGCAGTATGGAAAGCGGAGATAAGGAAAAGAAACTGTATATAAAGAAAGCGGATGTAATTCTGATGGCGGTCTGTCTTTTGGCGGCACTATTCTTGGCAGGGGGCCTTTTGTTTGGTTACGAAAGGGGGGAGCTGCTTCAGGTTTCTTATGATGGGGACGTTATTCTGACAGCGCGGCTTGATGAAAGCATGTACTATTTGATTACCTATAAGGAGAATAGAGCAGTTTTGGTAAAAAATAAGGAAATGCCCGACATACCGGCGCAAGAAAGTTATAATCTTGTGTATGTTGCCGGGAAAAAGGCGCAGATGGAGGCGGCAGATTGTAGAGATCAGATTTGCGTGCACCATCAATCCATCTCCGGCGGGGGAGAGAGTATTATCTGTCTGCCGCATAGGCTGGTGGCGGAGATTATTGGAGGAGAACAAGATGAAAGGATAGATGGAATGGTGAAGTGATGAAAAGAACAGTGGAACTGGGTTTTTTGTTGGCCATAGCTCTGATTCTTTCCTATGTGGAGTCACTGATACCTTTTACCTTCGGGATACCGGGTATTAAGCTGGGACTGCCCAATCTCATTGTGGTGCTGTTGCTATATGGCGGCAAGACGCCGGGAAGCGGGGCGAGAGAGGCTTTATTGGTGAATATCCTGCGGATTTTTCTATCAGGTTTCATGTTCGGTAATCTGTATGCGATATTGTATGCGCTGTCAGGTGCGGTATGTAGTTTTGGCGCTATGGTGTTTGCCAGGAAATGTAAATGTTTTTCCATGATAGGGGTGAGTGTGCTTGGCGGGGTGTTTCACAATATGGGGCAGATTGTGACAGCTATGGTTGTGGTAGAAACTTTTGCGGTGGTGTATTATCTGCCGGTTTTGATTATAGCAGGTGTTGTGACAGGGGCAGCACTGGGCGTTCTGGGAATGGAACTGGCACCGTATTTGAGATTTGATTCACGCTTCTCAGCGTAGAGCGCTTCGAAATGGAGGAAAATATGTACGCATACATTAAAGGCACATTGGAAGAAATAATGGAAGATGCAGTGGTGGTGGAAACCGGCGGAATAGGGTATAATGTGAAAGTGTCTACCACAACGGCAGATCTTCTGCCGGGCATTGGCAGCGAAGTAAAGATATATACGTATACGCTGGTGAGGGAGGACGCTTTTTCCCTTTATGGCTTCTTGACGAGAGATGATCTGGAAGTCTTTAAGAAGCTGATTACGGTGAGTGGAATCGGGCCCAAAGGCGGATTGGCGATTTTGTCTGTGATGAGTGCGGACGCACTCAGATTTGCAGTTATGGCGGGCGATGCGAAAGCCATTGCAAAGGCACCGGGAATTGGGGCAAAGACTGCGGAACGTGTAATACTAGATCTACGGGATAAGATTTCTTTGGAGGATACTTTGAGAGGGCTTGGCGGCCCTGAGGATAAGTCTGGTACGTCTGCCAATATCCAGGCGGCAGATAATGTGATGAAAAGAGAAGCAATTGAAGCGCTGGTGGCGCTTGGGTATTCCGCATCGGATGCCACAGCGGCAGTCAAGAAGGTTAAGATGCAGGAAGATACCACGGTGGAGGATATTTTAAAGCAGGCGTTAAAGTATATGTTTTGATACAAATCAGCCTAACGGATGTAGATAGGGAGATAAGAAACCATGGCAGGCAGGATGATTGAAACGAATCTGATGGAAGAGGATATAAAGATAGAAGGTTCTCTTCGTCCACAAACGTTAGTTGACTATATTGGTCAAACCAAGGTGAAGGACAATTTGAAAATATATATCGAGGCAGCAAAACAGCGCGGGGATGCGCTGGACCATGTCCTGTTCTATGGGCCGCCGGGACTCGGCAAGACCACGCTGGCGGGCATCATTGCCAATGAGATGGGTGTACATATGAAGGTCACCAGCGGTCCGGCCATTGAGAAGCCTGGAGAGATGGCGGCGATTTTAAACAACCTGCAGGAGGGAGACCTTTTGTTTGTGGATGAGATTCACAGACTGAACAGACAGGTGGAGGAAGTGTTATATCCGGCTATGGAAGATTATGCTATCGATATTATGATTGGAAAGGGAGCCACGGCCCGTTCCATCCGTCTGGATTTGCCGCGGTTTACGCTGGTGGGTGCGACAACCAGGGCGGGGCTTCTCACAGCGCCGCTCAGAGACAGGTTCGGCATGATTCACCGTCTGGAATTTTATACGGTGGAACAGCTGCAGGTCATCATCATCCATTCTGCAAGGATATTGGGGGTGGAGATAGAGCAAAAGGGAGCCCTGGAACTGGCGAGAAGAAGCCGTGGGACGCCGCGTCTCGCCAATCGTATCTTGAAACGGGTAAGGGATTTTGCACAGGTCAAGTACGATGGCGTGATCACGGAAGAAATTGCCAAGACGGCCCTGGATTTGATGGATGTGGACAGGATGGGGTTAGATCATGTGGACAGGAATATTCTGCTTACTATGATAAATAAATTCAAAGGCGGACCGGTAGGCCTTGACACACTGGCAGCCGCCATCGGAGAGGATGCAGGCACCATTGAAGATGTGTATGAGCCTTATTTGATTCAGAATGGTTTCTTAAACCGGACACCCAGAGGACGAATGGTAACAGATACAGCGTATCATCATTTTGGACTTGAAATTCCCTCTTAAGGCAGATATAATAGATGTAGTGTTAAGCATTTTTATCAGACGGCATATTTAGTATGGGAGGGGAGAACCCTATGTCAACAAAAACAGATACAGAAGTAATCATTGCCGGTAAGGTGTTTACGCTGAGCGGTTATGAGAGTGAGGAGTACCTGCAGAAGGTGGCATCCTACATCAATAATAAGATAGCAGAGTATAATAAGGTTGACAGTTTCAAGAGACAATCTCTCGATACCCAGAATGTGCTGTTACAGCTTAATATTGCGGATGATTATTTTAAGGCCAAAAAGCAGATCAGCCTTTTAGAGGAAGAAATACAGAATAAAGAGAAGGAAATGTACGATTTGAAGCATGAACTGATTGCTTCGCAGATTAAGCTGGAAAATACGGAGAAGAATGTCAAGAACCTGCAGACGGAAATTAACGAGAATGCAAAGAAGATTGTCCGTATGGAAACAGAATTAAAAGAACGTAAAAAATAAGAGCGGGAGATGCCGTCAGGCATCTCTTTTTTTTGAGGGTCAATCTATGAATAGAAAAGTGGAGCTGCTTGCCCCTGCCGGAAACTATGAAGCCTTTATGGGTGCACTTAATGCCGGTGCGGATGCCGTGTATCTGGGCGGGGAAAAGTTTGGTGCCAGGGCTTATGCAGATAATTTTACCACACAGGAAATATGTCGTGCCTTACATGTGGCACATTTTATGGGCAGGAAGATATATCTGACAGTCAATACATTATTTAAGGAAAGTGAAGTGGCACAGTTATATGCGTATCTGCTTCCTTTTTATGAAGCCGGGCTTGACGGGGTGATTGTACAGGATTTGGGTGTTTTTTGCCTGCTCAGGGATTGGTTTCCAAAGCTGCCTTTGCACGTGAGCACACAGATGACCGTAACGGACAAGGGAGCCGCTTTGTTTTTAAAGGAACAGGGGGCGGCAAGGATTGTGCCCGCCAGGGAGTTGTCCCTTTTAGAAGTGCGTGGTTTGAAAGAAGCTGCCGGCATAGAGATCGAGTGCTTTATTCATGGGGCAATGTGTTATTGTTATTCCGGACAGTGTCTTTTTAGCAGTATTTTGGGCGGCAGGAGCGGAAACAGGGGCCGGTGTGCCCAACCCTGCAGGCTTCCTTATCAGATTTATGCAGACAAGGACCTGGTAATGGGGGAAGGCTATCCACTCAGTCTAAAAGATATGTGCACCTTGGAATATATTCCACAGCTGATAGAGGCGGGTATTGATTCCTTTAAAATAGAAGGACGGATGAAAAAGCCTGCGTATGCGGCAGGTGTCACGGCTATGTACCGTAAGTACATGGATTTGTATGAACGCGTGGGTGCAGAGGGATATCGTGTGGAAGCGGCGGATATGGACAAGCTTCGGGGGCTGTATATCCGCAGTGAGATACAGACCGGCTATTATGAGAGACATAACGGCAGGGAGATGATTACGCTGTCAAAGCCCGGTTATGTGGGAAGCGATGAACAGGTGACTGCCAGGATTCAGGAAGCCTATCTGCATGAGCCAGCCAGACAGCCAGTATCTATGTCTGTGGAAATAAAAGCCGGAGCGCCAATCAGGGTACGGGTAGAGGGCAAAGAGCAAGTACAGATAGAAGCCACAGGAGAAGTTGCACAAACGGCACAAAAAGCGCCCCTGCAGCCGGAGGACGTCAGAAAGCAGATGACGAAGACGGGCAATAGCTGTGTGCTTGTGACGGATTGTGCAGTAAAGATAGAAGGGGATGTGTTCGTACCGGTGCGGGCACTGAACCAGCTTAGGCGCGGCGCCGTAGAGGCGTATGAGCGGGAAGTAATCTTAAGGAATGGTTTTTGTGACAGGAGAATTGATAGAGAAGAGCTGTCAGTGGATACCGCAAGTGAGCAGAAGACAGAAAATGCTGGAAAGGGAAAGTTGCGTTGTGAAATTGAAGACCGACTAAGTCAGTCAACACTTGAGGGGCCAATCATAAACTGTCTTGTCACTACCTGCGGCCAATTGGAGGCAGTGCGCGCACATGGCTGTCAGCGTATTTTTATAGAGAGCGATTTGTTTGTAAAGGAGTATGCCTATATCACTGGAATATTAGGAACTTCTTATGCGGAAGACAAGGCAGAGGGGTGCGCTTGTTATCTTGCACTGCCCCATATTCTGCGCAGGCGCGATGAAGCCTGGCTGCAGCTTCTGAAAGAGAGGCTTTCACAGGCAGATGGGTTGATTGACGGATTTTTGATCCGCAATCTGGAGGGGCTTTCTTTTGTGCGGCGTCTGTCAAAAGATTACGCGGTCATTCCGGATACCAGCCTGTACTGTTTTCATAAAGAGACGTTGAAATTTTGGAAAGACTATAGTGTGGAGTATACGCTTCCTTATGAAGTAAATGCCGGCGAGGCTTCCCGTCTTGCGGCGGCAGCGAGGGAACTTGGTATGCGCACCACGCTGGTGGCGTATGGCAGGATACCCATGATGATCACAGCCAACTGCCTGCGGAAGACGGCAGGCATCTGTCAGCCCGGTGCAAAAGACGGACGCCGAATTTATCTGAAAGACCGTTATCGGACAACCTTTCCGGTGATGATGCATTGTGAGCATTGTTATAATATTATATATAATTCTGTGCCCTGCTCTTTACATGAAAGTAAAAAAGAGGCTAAGAGAGTGGGTGCAGACATTTGGCGCTATGATTTTGTGATGGAATCGAGGGATGAATGTGAACAGATTCTTGCGGGTGTGTTTCCTTTTAAGGGGCATACCACAGGGCATTTGAAAAGGGGTATCGAGTAAGTTTTATGGAATTATATATTACAGAGCTTTCTAAATATTTGATCACACTGTTTATCGCCCTTTATACGCTTGAGTGCTTTCTGGTGTTCCGCTTTCAGGAAGAAGAGCGGCGTAAAGGCAGTTATATCCGCCAGAATCTCTTGATGTTTCTGGTGCATTTTTCGTGCTTTCTGGTAATTTGTTTTGAGACCGGTAAGATGGAGTATCTGCTTTTTTATATCTTACAGCAGATACTTTTGTTCGCCACTATTATGCTGTTTCGCATGATTTATCCCAGAGGCAACCGTTTGATCATCAACAATATGTGTATGCTTTTAAGTATTGGTTTCGTGATTCTTTCAAGACTTTCCTATGAAAAGGCAATCAAACAGTTTTTTATCGTCACAGTATCCCTTATTATGAGCATGATCATTCCGTATTTTATTCATAAACTCAAGTTTTTAAAGAGTCTTACCTGGATTTATGCGGGGATAGGTATTGCGGCTTTGGGGATTGTGCTGATCTTGGGGTCAGTCACTTATGGGTCAAAGATTTCTTATTCTGTGGGCGGCGTAACCTTCCAGCCCTCGGAGTTTGTCAAGATTATCTTTGTGTTCTTTCTGGCCAGCGCGCTCAGTGAGTCTCAGGATTTTTGGAGAGTGGCTCTGACGGCTGTACTGGCGGGCATTCATGTGTTGATTCTGGTGGCGTCTAAGGATTTGGGCAGTGCGCTGATTTTCTTTATTGTCTATGTGATGATGGTATTTATTGCCACAGGGCAGTGGGGGTATCTTTTGGCGGGTGTGGCCGGCGGCAGTGGGGCGGCAGTGGCGGCCTATCATCTCTTTGACCATGTGAAGGTGAGGGTGCAGGCCTTTCAGGACCCTTTCAGCTGTATCGATGCGGCCGGTTTTCAGATTACCCAGTCCCTTTTTGGCATCAGCAGCGGCGGTTGGTTTGGACTGGGGCTTTTTCGGGGTAATCCGACGGCTATCCCCCTGGTGGAAGCGGACTTTGTGTTTTCCGCTGTGGCGGAGGAGCTGGGTATTATTTTCTCCATGTGTCTGATTTTAATCTGCCTGAGCAGTTTTATCATGTTCATGAATATTTCCATGAAACTGCAGAATGGGTTTTATCGGCTGATTGCCTTTGGGCTGGGGATTACCTATATCTTTCAGGTGTTTTTGACCATTGGCGGGGGGACCAAGTTTATTCCCATGACGGGTGTGACACTGCCTTTTATCAGCTACGGGGGCAGTTCCATTCTGACTACGCTGATTATGTTTTTTATCATAGAAGGTCTGTATATCATCCGGCAGGATGAGGGAGACAGACGTGCCAAAAAGAAGAGAAAACGAAGAAGAATGCAATATAAGACAGCAGGAGACGAGGCGGATGAAGAAGAGGAAGAAGAGGAATAGACAGATTCTGGGGGTCACATATTTCTTTGTTGGGTTGTTTTTGTGTATGATGGGGTATACCAGCCATTATGCCATCACGCATCGTCAGGAGTTGATCAATAACAGTTATAACAGCAGGCAGGAAATCCTGGTGGCCCAGAACACAAGAGGAATGATCTTTGCTGACGGAAGGCAGGTGCTTGCCAAGACGGAAACGGATGAAGAGGGTAAGGAGACAAGGACATATCCGTATGGAGACATGTTCTCTCATGTGGTGGGATATGCCTCTAACGGCCGTTTTGGAATTGAAGCATCGGCCAACTATTACCTGATCAATTCCAATGCCAAACTATCCGACAAGGTGGCAAACGATGTGGCAGGGCTGAAATATCCGGGGGATAATGTGGTGACCACTTTAAATGTGGATTTACAGCAGATCGCCTATGATTCTCTGGGGCTTTACAAGGGGGCAGTCATTGTGACGGAGCCCTCCAGCGGCAGAATCCTTGCCATGGTGTCGAAGCCGGATTTTGACCCCAACGAGATTGAAGCGATCTGGGATGAGCTTCTTGCAGATAAGGAGAGCGGTGTGCTCCTAAACCGGGTGACCCAGGGTTTGTATCCTCCAGGGTCCACTTTTAAGATCGTGACGGCTCTTGAATATATACGTGAAAACCCTGACTCATACAGTCAATACACCTATCAGTGCAACGGCAGATTTACCCATGGGGAGGAGACCATAAATTGCTATCACGGTACGGCGCATGGTTATGAGGACTTTGCGAAATCCTTTGCCAAGTCCTGCAACGCCTCCTTTGCCAATATCGGTATGCAGCTGGACCGGGGCCGTTTTGCAAACACCCTGGAACAGATGTTGTTTAACCAGGAATTAAAAGTGGGATTTGCCTATAACCAGAGTAAACTGATCATTGACGAACAGACAGAAGATGCAGACATGATGCAGGCGGCCATCGGGCAGGGAACCACAGCGGTCACGCCCCTAGAAATGAATATGATCACCTGCGCCATTGCCAATGAAGGTATGCTGATGAAACCTTATCTGGTAAGTCAGGTGGAAACCCATGAAGGGAATCTGATCAAGCAGTTTGAACCCGCGTCCTATAAGCGGATGATGAGCGCGGAGGAATCCGAGATCATGAAAGGTCTGATGCAGGAAGTGGTCAAGAGCGGCACTGGCACCAAACTGGCGGATGCATCTTACACGGCGGCCGGTAAAACGGGTTCTGCCGAGTTCAACAGTGTGAAAGAGGATTCTCACGCTTGGTTTACCGGGTTTGCCCCGGTGGAGGATCCGGAACTTTGTGTGACCATCATCATAGAAGGAGCAGGTTCAGGCGGCGACTATGCGGTGCCGATTGCCAGGCGGATATTTGATGCCTATTTTGAACCATAGGAAGACTTTGGCTTAGTAAATGGCCGCAATCTGTATCTCAGGCTGTCTGGCAAGGTCTATCAGCTTGCCGTCTTCTGTCTGCAGAAGCGGCCTGGAAAGCCTGGCTTTATTGATTTCTATGATTTTTGCTTCCATATCGTTGCTAAGCCTTACGTTGAAGGTAAGCTGCGTGGCGGCGATATGGTAGAGGATTGGTCTTAAGGTGGCTTCATCAAATTTTGCATAGCCGTCTTTTTCAAAGTGATCGATCACTTGAAAAGGATGCAGAGACTGCCTGTAAGTTCTGGCAGACGTCATGGCTTCATAGGCATCTATGACAGCAATATATTTGGCGAAGATATCGATCTTATCGCTGCGCAGTTTTGAAGGATAGCCGGAACCGTCGCAGCGTTCGTGATGCATGAGGGTGGCTTTGATCACATGTTCGTTTAAGTTCTGGTTCTTCAAGAGGTCAAAGCCTAACATGGTATGCGTCTTTAATTTGGTGAATTCAAGATCAGTCAGCTTATCCGGTTTCCAGAGAAGTTCCTGGGGAAGCTTAAGCTTTCCGATATCATAAAAGAAACCGCACTGTATCAACAGGAAGATGTCTTCCTTGGGAAGTTTCCACCAAGTGCCGAATACCCCGGCAATCAGCGCGGAATTTAAACAGTGGGCGTGGGTCATATCGTCTTCCCTGGGCAGCATGTTGTATAGGAAATCCAGGAGCTGTTCGCCGTTTCTGGCACAGGACGTGATCTTCACATATAATTCCATCAGCTTATTCATGCGGGCAGGCACGCCCTTTTCCACAAAATTCATCATCATCTGACAGTATATGGGCATACAGTCGTTGTATGTAAATTCAAAATATTTGAATTCATTGCTGAGACGTACTTTCTCAAAATGTGTGGCAGCATAGTCAATCTCTTCTTTGACGGCAACACATATGATGGAGTAGCGGGCAAGTTTGGCGATCACTTTTTCGTTCACCACGGTGTCCTTGGGATAGAGCAGTTCATTCTGGTAATTGTAGACATCCTCGCCGATTACCATACCATTTTCTAAAGCCATACGGGCAACATTTTTCATAGGAACCTCCATTCCGTCGCGTCAAACGCTCCTGATTTCATGATAGCAGAAAACAATTCTATTGAAAACCCTGAAAAACCCTGAAATTGATACGTGTTTTTCTGTTCTATTTTCCAAAAGTGTGATAAAATGAACGCAGACTTTATGAATGGGGTCAATGGGTATGAAATTTTATAAAAATCTCTATATTGGGGATACTGTTAAAAAGCCTCATAAAATTATGAAAAAATTGAAGAAAGATAAGATATTGCCAAGTATCTATGTGATTGTCTGCATGGAGGGGAAAAGGCAGCTTGAAATCTATCACAGCCTGATGCTACAGCAATGGTATTATAAAGAAGCCTCACCGGCTGTGATCGGGATTGCCGGCAGTAAAGAGGAGGCTTTTGATTTGATTCAAAAGATTGCCCAGGAGGCGGTGGATACCACAGGAGCGGCTGATCTTACCGCATATCTTGCGCTGGACGATAGGAATAATTTTAAATAGTTGTTGGAGAAAACATGCTACATATCATATTGCTTATTTTAAAAATCATAGGGATTGTACTTTTGTGTGTCCTGGGTTTGCTCATACTGGTGCTTGTCAGCGTACTCTTTGTGCCGGTGCGTTATCGGATTGAGGTCATGCGGGAAGAGGGAGAAGATAAGCCGCCAGTGATGGTGCGGGCCAAAGCCACCTGGTTTCTACATCTGTTAAATATCCTGATCAGTTATCCGGCGGATGTGATTGTCAGGGTGAGACTGATGATATTTACGCTATCGAAGAAACCAGCAAAGAAGTCTGAGGAGGACACCGAACCGGAGAAGAAACAGAAGAAAAAGAAAGGGTCTAAAAAGGATAAAAAAGTTTCCGGCAAAGAAAAGAAGGAGGCTTCGAAAGCAAAAAACGACGGGCGCAAGAATGCGGATAAGCCGACGGAAGAAACGCTGTTGACAGAGACAAATGGGGCATCGCCCAAAGAGACCTCAAAGGAGCGGGCAGAGGAATTATCCCAGAAGACAAAGTCGGTAGACAAAGAAAAAGTCCCTACAGTCACAATCAAGGCCCTGCAAAAGGAAAAAGAAGAGGAAGATACAGAAGAATCCCCCTCCTGGATGGACAAAATCCGTGCCCTGCCAGTCATTCTACATAAGATCATTCAGAAAATTAAGAATCTGTTTGAAAATATACAGTACACAATCCAGAATATCTGTGATAAAATAAAATCCATATTGGATAATATACAATATTATAAAGAGGTTGTGGAAAGCGATATTTTTCAGAACGCTTATGAACTCTGTAAGGGTGAACTGGCCATAATCTTAAGGAGTTTAAAGCCGCAGAAGTTTGAGGCAGAGTGGATAGTGGGTATGGATGACCCGGCGTCTACCGGGCAGATTCTGGCAATCTGCGGCATGTTGTACCCGGTTTTTGGCGGACACGTGGCTGTTACCGGTGATTTTGAGAGAAAGCGTATCGAAGGGTATGTTTTCATCAAAGGAAAAATCCGTATCTTTACCCTTCTGCGGGTGGTGGTACGAATTTATTTCAATAAAGATGTTAAGCGAACAATCAGCTTGTTGAAGAAGGAGGCAGTATAATGTCAGAAAATAATTTTTCAGGTGTGATAGAATCTCTGATGAAGGGTATGAACGCTGTGATCGGCACCAAGACGGTGGTGGGAGATGCCACCCAGGTGGGCGATACTATCATTTTACCATTAGTAGATGTCAGTTTCGGTGTGGGCGCAGGCGCCAGTGCCGGCGACAAGAAAAATGGCGGTGGCGGCGGATTCTCGGCTAAGATGACGCCCAGTGCCGTGCTGGTAATCAAGGATGGTTCCACCAAGCTTGTGAATATCAAGAACCAGGATACTGTCACCAAAGTGCTCGATATGATTCCGGATATCGTAGAGAAGTTTACGGCCCCCAAAGAAGAGATGATTGAGGACGATACGGCGGTGGATATCGCGTTTCCCAAGGAGGATTAAGGAAAGGCCGGGCAGCTTTTAGAATCATTTTATGCCAAAGCTCATATAGTATAATAAAAGCGTAAACAGGGTAGCAGCATATGAAGAAAATGATTGGTTTTGTCGCTCTTTGCGTCGCCTGCGGAATGTTAGTCATGCTCTTTTTGACGAATCGTTTCGTGGGGCTTGTGTTGATTGTCCTGCTTATGCTGATTGGGTACAATTTTTTTTGTTGCGATTAACGTCTGCAGGCGGATCGTCTGCTTGTTATGAAGGAGTACTATGGATAAATTTGAGGAGACACTGGTGCACGGCTGTGCAGATGAACTGCAGGAATTGAAAGCCTGGCTTTTTCGGGAGAACATCCGTCTCTCTACAGCCACGAAAGAGTTAGAGCGGATGCAGGAAAAGTTTCTGCAGGAAAAGGTACAGTTTCAGGAGGAGATGAAGCTCTTAAACCATAAGATATCCAGTGAACAGCAGAGGCTTAAGGAGGATAACCAGTTTTTTGCCAAGAAACTGGAAATCTTACAAAATGGGTTTAAGCAGCTGGACATTGACCGCAGAAGGCTTGACAAGGAGTGGGCGAGGCTCGCGGCGGAGAAGGAGTTTTTGGAGGAGCACAGTATGTATGAGGGCATATCGGAGGTGTCCGTGTTTTTCCATGGCGTAAAAAATCCGCTGGCTTTAAAGAAGCGCTATAAGGATTTGAGTAAGATTTTTCATCCGGACAACCTGGCTGGAGATACGGAGATTATTCAGAGAATCAACAGAGAATATGAGAACCTGAAAAGAGAATATGAAGGGTTTAAACAGGCATAAAAGAAGAGCAGTATATAAATATAACAAAAAGACCAGTCCGCCGGGATTGGTCTTTCGTACATTCATCATGAATCCTGCAAATTAAGCGCGCTCCACTTTGCCTGCTCTTAAGCAGCGTGTACAAACGTGCAGTCTCTTGCTGGCGCCATTCACTTTACATTTCACATTCTGGATGTTGGAATTCCAAATTCTGTTAGATCTTCTATGAGAATGGCTTACGTTATTTCCGAAATGAGCGCCCTTACCACAAATATCACATTTAGCCATCTTTGCACCTCCTAACCATTATAGTATAAGGAATTTCTGAATGAAATAATCGGACGAATGCCGATTTATGCTTTACACAACATTTGTATAATAGCAGAAAGCAAAGGATAATGCAAGCATTAATTACATTTTTTGGGTATAAAATTTGTCCGCTTGGTAAATTATAGTATATTTTTTGTTTCATTTTTTGGTATATCGGGTTATAATAGCAATATATGTTTAGAATAATAAGGAGGTAATCTATGAAAGTCTCTTCGATGGACACCCACATGGGGAATATTTCGATTGATCAGGAAGTGATAGCCCAGTATGCGGGTACTGTGGCGATGGAGTGTTTCGGTGTAGTCGGCATGGCCAGCATGAGCGTAAAGGACGGTCTGGTCAAATTACTGAAAAAAGACAGCATGACCCGGGGAATTCAGGTTCTTTTAAACAATAACAAACTGACGCTTAACTTTCATATCATCGTCTCATATGGCGTGAGTATTTTAGCAGTGGCAGATAATCTGATCGACAGTGTCAAGTATAAGGTGGAAGAGTTTACCGGGATTGAGATAGAAAAGATCAACATCTTCGTGGAAGGTGTGAAAGTGATTGACTAAAGGGAGGAGCAATAAGGTGGATTCAAATACGATAGATGCCAAGCTGATGGCGAAAATGTTCCTGGCGGGGGCTAAGAACCTTGAGAGTAAAAAGGAATGGATTAACGAGTTAAATGTATTTCCAGTGCCGGATGGCGATACGGGCACCAACATGACATTAACGATTATGTCTGCGGCCAGGGAGGTCTCAGCGCTTTACGATATGGGAGATATCGATATGGTATCTTTGTGCAAGGCCATCTCTTCCGGTTCTCTGCGGGGCGCCAGAGGTAATTCCGGCGTTATTTTGTCCCAGCTTTTCAGAGGGTTTACCAAAGGCGTTAAGGAGAGCCAGGAGATAACGGTTCCGGTTCTGGCTGCGGCCTTTGAGAAGGCAGTGGAGACGGCCTATAAGGCGGTTATGAAGCCCAAGGAAGGAACAATCCTCACGGTGGCTAAAGGAGGCGCCACAAAGGCCAGGGAGCTTGCGGACGCGGGCGTTACGGACCTTTCGGAATTCTTATCTCAGGTGATTGCCCATGCAGATGAAGTCTTAGAGCAGACGCCGGAACTTTTGCCGGTGTTAAAGCAGGCGGGCGTTGTTGACTCGGGCGGTCAAGGCTTGATGCAGGTCTTAAAGGGCGCCTATGATGCTTATCTTGGCAAGGAGATTGATCTGACGCTTGACAAGACGAGTACTGTGACATCTTCCTCGAAATCCGGGGCGCCGAATTTTGAGGCCCAGGCGAATGCGGAGATTAAGTTTGGTTACTGTACCGAGTTTATCATTATGTTAAACAAGGTGTTTAATATCAAGACAGAGCTTGATTTTAAGGCGTATCTGGAATCCATTGGTGATTCTATCGTAGTGGTAGCGGATGAGGACGTGGTAAAGGTGCACGTACATACCAACGATCCGGGTCTGGCAATCCAGAAAGCGTTGAAATACGGTGCATTATCCAATATGAAGATCGACAATATGCGGCTGGAACATCAGGAAAAATTGTTCAAGCTTTCCAAGAAGGAAGAGCCGAAGCAGGAAGAAGATGTTCTGCCTGGCCCCAAGAAGGAGGTTGGGTTTATCGCGGTGTCCGTGGGTGAGGGCATCGGAGAAATCTTTAAGGGTCTGGGTGTGGACTATATTATTGAGGGCGGTCAGACCATGAATCCCAGTACGGAGGATATGCTCAATGCCATTGATAAAGTGAATGCGGATCATGTGTTCATCCTGCCCAACAATAAGAATATCATCCTGGCGGCGAACCAGGCGCAGTCTTTGGTGAAAGATAAAGATATTGTAGTGATTCCCACCAAAACCGTGCCCCAGGGGATTACGGCCGTGATCAACTATGTGCCTGACTTGTCCGTGGAGGAGAATACGACGGCCATGATGGAAGAGATGAAAGGGGTTGCCACCGGCCAGGTGACCTATGCGGTAAGGGATACCAATATTGACGGCCAGGAGATTAAACAGGGTGATTTTATGGGCCTTGGCGATAAGGGCATTCTCTCTGTGGGAACAGCCATATCCAGCGTCACCCTCGATATGGTGGAAGCCTTGGTGACAGAGGAGATGGAGCTGATCAGCATCTATTATGGGGCAGAGATTGAGGAAGAAGATGCGGAGAAGCTTAAAGAGCAGATTGAAGAGAAATTCCCGGATTGTGATATTGAATTACAATATGGCGGCCAGCCGATTTATTACTATATAGTGTCTGCCGAATAGGTGTGCGAGAAGAAGTTCTAAAGACATCGCGCCATGGGACGCGATGCCAAGAACTTCTAGAAGCTGCTTTTGCAGCTTCGTCTCGCACTGGAGAATGCCCACAATGCGGGCATTCTCCGTATGTTGGCATGGTGCAGATATGGAGTGTTTATCCCTGATAATAATACGTAGTTTTACGGATTACTGTCGGGGATTTTTATGGAAACGGAGTTGCGATGGATATCCGGTCATTGAAGGGTGTGGGGGAGAAGACTGCGGGTCTTTTTCAAAAATTGAATATCGAAACGGCTGAGCAGCTGGTGCATTATTACCCCAGGGGGTATGAGCAGTTTGAGGAGCCGGTTTTGCCGAGTAAGGCGCCTTTGGAAGAAATGGCTGCTGTGGCCGGAGAGATAGCGGGGAATGTGGCGACAAGGCATGTGCGGGGACTTAGTATCACCACTTTTGAGGTGGTCTGCGGAGGCGAAAAGCTGCACATGACCTATTTTAACATGCCTTATTTAAAGAACAGTTTAAAACGGGGTGTCCCCTATATCTTCCGGGGATGTATCCATAAAAAGGGTGAACAGTATGTGATGGAACAGGCTAAAATATATAAGCCCCAGGAGTATCTTGGGCTTGTGGACTGTCTGCAGCCGCTGTATTCCACCACCAAAGGACTTACCAACAACGCCATCACCAAAGCCATGCGGCAGGCTGTTTCCCTGGTAGATTTGTCCACAGACCCTCTGCCGGAGATGATCAGGCAGGAGATGGAATTTGGCTCTCTGGAAGAAGCGGTGAGGCAGATGCATTTTCCCACAGACCGGGAAATGCTGGTAAAAGCCAGGAAAAGGCTGGTGTTTGACGAGTTCTTCCGCTTCATTCTGGTACTTCGCAGGATGCGGGATACCAGCGAACAGACAAAGAACGCCCATCCCATGCTTGCGGTGGCGCAGACGGAGCGCTTGATCGAGGCACTGCCTTACCGGCTCACAGGCGCCCAGCAGAGGGTGTGGAGGGAGATTCAGACCGATTTGAGTTCAGAACATATGATGAATCGCCTGATTCAGGGAGATGTGGGCTCGGGTAAGACGATTCTCGCCTTTCTTTCTTTGATTATGTGTGTGGCCAATGGTTTTCAGGGGGCTATGATGGCGCCCACAGAGGTGCTGGCAAGACAGCATTATGAGACCTTACTGGAAATGCAGAAGAAATACCATCTGCAGATACATCCGGTGCTTTTGACAGGTTCTACCCCTGCCAGGGAGCGGAGGGAAATCTATGCCAGGGTGGAGAGCGGGGAGGCGGATATTATTCTGGGAACCCATGCCTTGATTCAGGAAAAGGTGATCTATCATAACCTGGCTTTGGTGATCACCGATGAACAGCACCGCTTCGGCGTAAGACAGCGGGAGAGTCTGATGCAGAAGGGAGATTCTGCGCATGTTTTGGTGATGAGTGCGACACCCATTCCCAGGACATTAGCGATTATTTTGTACGGAGATCTGCATATTTCCGTGCTGGACGAGCTGCCCGCAGACAGACTGCCCATCAAAAACTGTGTGGTAAACACTTCTTATCGTCAGACCGCTTATAAATTTATCGAAAAGGAAGTGGCTGCCGGCAGGCAGGTGTATGTGATCTGTCCCATGGTGGAAGAGGGGGAGATGGAGGAATTGGAAGATGTAAGTTCCTATACCTTAAAGCTTAAAAAGGCCCTTTCGCCCTCCATTCAGATTGCCTGCCTGCATGGCCGCATGAAAGCTGCGCAGAAAAACCGGATTATGGAAGATTTTGGCGCCCATCATATAGATGTGCTGGTATCCACCACAGTAATCGAAGTGGGCATCAATGTGCCCAATGCCACGGTGATGATGGTGGAGAACGCGGAGCGGTTTGGCCTGGCACAGCTACATCAGCTGCGGGGGCGCGTGGGGCGCGGCGACAAGCAGTCCTACTGTATCTTTATCAGTAAGTCGAAACGGCCGGAGACCATGAAACGGCTTAAGATATTGAATGAGTCCAACGACGGTTTTTATATTGCCAGTCAAGACCTTGCACTTCGCGGACCGGGCGATTTATTTGGCATCAGACAAAGCGGAGACCTTCGCTTCGTGCTGGGGGATATCTATCAGGACGCGGCAGTTTTACAGTGTGCCAGTGACTGGGCAGACAGAATTCTGGCAGAAGATCGGGAACTTTCCGGGGAAATGTACCAGCTTTTGCGAGAACGACTGGAACAGGATATGATAAATGAGGTTGACTTTAGGACTATCTGACAGTAAGATTATAAAATAGGGTATTTTTAGAATAAACGGGAGAGACGTATCTTTATGGCCAAAAAAATTGCAGTCATCACTGACAGTAACAGCGGTATTACCCAATCTCAGGCGAAGGAGTACGGTATTTATGTACTGCCCATGCCTTTTATGATTGATGATGAGACATTTTATGAAGATATTACATTGACACAGGATGCTTTTTACGAAAAGCTTTCCGGCGGTGCGGATGTGATCACTAGTCAGCCAAGTCCGGATGCCATTTTGCAGCTATGGGATGAGCTGTTAAAGGAGTACGACGAAATTGTGCATATACCCATGTCCAGCGGCTTAAGCGGTTCCTGCCAGAGTGCTATGATGCTTGCCGAGGATTATGAGGGGAGAGTACAGGTGGTGAATAACCAACGGATTTCTGTAACCCAAAGGCAGTCTGCACTGGATGCGCTGGCACTGATCGAGCGAGGCATGGACGCGGCGGCCATCCGGCAGTTTCTGGAGGCGGATAAGTTCAATTCCAGTATCTATATTATGCTGGACACGCTGTATTACCTGAAAAAGGGCGGCAGGATTACGCCGGCAGCGGCGGCGCTGGGTACGATTTTACGCTTAAAACCGGTATTACAGATTCAAGGGGACAAGCTGGACGCTTTCGCTAAAGCCAGAACCATATCCCAGGGGAAATCCATTATGATCAATGCCATCCGGGGCGATATGGAAAAGCGGTTCGGGGGCGTATCGGCAGATAACATCTGGCTGCAGGTGGCATACACTTACGATCTTACGGCGGCCAATCAGTTCAAGGAAGAGGTTATGGAAGCATTTCCCGGCCTGGATGTGCATATGGACCCATTGTCTTTAAGTGTGGCCTGCCATATTGGGCCAGGGGCACTGGCGGTAGCGTGTTGTAAGAAAATATAAAGAATGAAAAGACTCTGAAACCCGGAAGTAGGTAGTAACTGCCGGGTTTTCCTGTGACGAAGAACAGCCTTCTTTCTAGGAAGAAGGCCGGACAGTCTGCTATGACGGTAAAGAACGGGAAAGGTTTGATAAAGAAATGATAAAATATACAGCAATGGATGATGAAAGAGAAGAAATCCTGCAAAGAGAATCTATGGAGAAGGCGGTTCTTTATGTGGCAGAGCTTGAGAAAGCGCTGGGACGAACACCCAGGGGTTGTGTGGTCACTTTCGGCTGCCAGATGAACGCCAGGGATTCCGAGAAACTGTCAGGCATCCTTGTAAAAATCGGTTATTCGCTCACGGAATCGGAGGAGGAAGCCGACCTGGTGATTTATAATACCTGTACCGTGCGTGATAACGCGAACCAGCGGGTCTACGGGAGGCTTGGATACTTAAACAGTTTGAAGAAGAAAAATCCCCATCTGAGAATCATTTTGTGCGGCTGTATGATGCAGGAAGCATCGGTGATTGAAAAGATTAGAAAGAGTTACCGGTTTGTGGATTTGATTTTTGGGACGCATAATATCTTTAAATTCGCACAGCTTTTGGTGACCATGTATGAAAATCAGGAGATGATTGTAGATATCTGGCAGGAGACTGACCAGATTGTGGAAAAGCTCCCGGTAAGCCGTAAATATGCTTACAAATCGGGAATCAATATCATGTTTGGATGCAATAATTTCTGCAGCTATTGTATCGTACCTTATGTGCGGGGCCGGGAAAGAAGCAGGGATCCCAAAGAGATTCTGCAGGAGATTGAAGGTTTGACGCAAGATGGCGTGGTGGAAATTATGCTTCTTGGACAGAATGTGAATTCTTATGGAAAGAATCTGGAACATCCGATCAGCTTTGCGGCACTTTTGCGGGAAGTGGAAAAGATTGAGAAGCTGAAACGAATCCGTTTTATGACCTCCCATCCGAAAGATTTGTCGGATGAACTGATTGAGGTGATGGGGGAATCAAAAAAAATCTGCAGACATCTGCATCTGCCGGTGCAGTCCGGTTCCAACCGGATTCTACAGGCCATGAACAGAAGGTACACCAAAGAGCAGTATCTGTCACTGGTGGATAAGATTAAGACGGCAATCCCTGATATTGCCATTACCACGGATATCATCGTGGGATTCCCGGGAGAGACCCTGGCGGATGTGGAGGAGACCATCGACGTGGTAAAAAAAGTGCAGTATGACAACGCCTTCACTTTCATGTATTCCAAAAGGACCGGAACCCCTGCGGCAGCAATGGAAAACCAGGTGCCAAAGGAGGTCGTCAGAGAAGGGTTTGATAAGCTCCTAAAGGTGGTACAGGATACGGCAAGGAGCCGGGCGGCTCTGCTGAAAGGACAGGTGATGGAAGCGCTGGTGGAGGAAGTGAATGAGCAGGACGCTTCCTTGATGACCGGCAGACTTTCTAACAATATGCTGGTACATTTCCCGGCGGATATGGCCATGATCGGTAAGCTTGTAAAGGTTTCTCTTGATACCTGTCATGGGTTTTATTATACGGGACATATAGTAGACTGACTTGGTCAGTCAAGAAATAAAAACGGTACTTATGTGGTCAAAAACTGACGATATACAAAAGATTCTAAGAAAGATGGTTAATGGATATGGCTGAACTTACCCCCATGATGCAACAATATCTGGAAACAAAAAAGGAATACCAGGATTGTATTTTATTTTACCGGCTGGGCGATTTTTACGAGATGTTTTTTGATGATGCCTTGATTGCCTCGAAGGAATTGGAAATCACGCTGACGGGCAAAAGCTGCGGACAGGAAGAACGTGCGCCCATGTGCGGGATTCCTTATCATGCAGTGGAAAGCTATCTGAATAAGATGGTCTCTAAGGGCTATAAGGTGGCGATCTGCGAGCAGGTGGAAGACCCCAAGGTTGCTAAAGGAATCGTGAAGCGGGAAGTAATCAGGATTGCAACGCCTGGCACCAATTTAAACATTCAGGCCTTAGATGACACCAAGAATAATTATCTGGTCTGTGTGACCTATTTTCCGGGCAAGATCGGTATGTCTGTGGCGGATGTGACCACAGGGGACTATTATTTGACAGAAGTGGAAGATATCCGCAGACTACAGGATGAAATCAATAAATATGCGCCCTCTGAGGTGATCTGTAATGAGCAGTTTTTTGTCAGCGGTTATGATATTGAGGATTTGAAAGCACGGTTAAATGTATCAGTCTATTCCCTGGCGCCCCATTATTTTGATGAGGAGAGCTGCCGGAAGGAATTGATGAAACATTTTCGGGTCAATACGCTGAAAGGGCTTGGTATTGAGGATTTTCCGGTAGGGGTGATTGCGGCCGGGGCACTGCTTAAGTATCTGTATGAGACACAGAAGACGCCGCTTGCTCATTTTACCCATATTTATCCTTATCTGACCAGCAAATACATGCTTTTAGACAGCTCTACGAGGCGGAATCTGGAACTGATAGAGACCCTTCGGGAAAAACAGAAAAAGGGTTCTTTATTGGGGGTGTTAGACCGGACCAAGACCGCCATGGGCGGCCGTCTTCTGCGTAAATATATCGAACAGCCTCTGATTGATAAAGAAAAGATAGAGAAGCGTTTAGATGCGGTGGAGGCTCTTTGTGAGAAAAGTGTGGACAGAGAAGAGATGCGGGAGTATCTCCATACCATTTATGATTTGGAAAGACTTCTGGGAAAGGTCAGCTACAAGACCGCTAATCCCAGGGATTTGATTGCTTTTCGCAATTCCCTGGCGATGCTTCCTTCCATCAGAACCGTATTGGGGGATTTTGAGACGCCGCTTTTGAAGGAAATCCGTGAGAATATGGATCCGTTGGAGGATATTTATCATCTCATTGAGGACGCCATTGTGGAGGAGCCGCCCATTGCGATCAAGGAAGGCGGCATCATCAAGGAAGGATTTCATGAGACTATAGATTCTTTAAAGAAAGCCAAGACAGACGGCAAGAACTGGCTGGCGGCTTTGGAGGAGGAAGACAGAGAGCGCACGGGAATCCGAAACCTGCGCATTAAATATAATAAGGTTTTTGGCTATTATTTTGAGGTCACCAATTCTTATAAAGATCTGGTGCCGGAAGACTATGTGCGCAAGCAGACGCTGGCGAATGCAGAGCGGTATACCACGCCCAGACTTAAGGAGCTTGAGGACAATATCTTAAATGCGGAGGATAAGCTGTTTACCCTGGAATATGATCTGTACTGTGAGATCAGGGACGCCATCGCCAAAGAGATTGAACGGATTCAGAAGACGGCCAGGGCCATTGCCAGACTGGATGTGTTTACCTCCCTCGCCTTTGTGGCGGAACAAAACCAGTATGTAAGGCCTGCCCTCAATGAAAAAGGTGTGATTGATATCAAGGAAGGACGTCATCCGGTGGTGGAGCAGATGATACAGCATGATATGTTCATCGCTAACGATACCTATCTGGATGATAAGAAACACTGTATCTCTGTGATTACGGGGCCCAATATGGCGGGAAAATCCACTTATATGCGGCAGGTGGCGCTGATTGTGCTGCTGACCCAGATTGGCTCTTTTGTGCCGGCTAAGAGGGCGGATGTGGGGATTGTGGACCGGATTTTTACCCGCGTGGGGGCTTCTGACGATCTGGCCAGCGGCCAGTCCACCTTTATGGTGGAGATGAACGAGGTTGCCAATATTTTGAAAAACGCTACGCCCAACAGTCTGTTGGTGTTAGACGAGATTGGGCGAGGAACGTCCACTTTCGACGGCCTAAGCATTGCCTGGGCGGTGATCGAACATATCAGCAACCGGAAGATTCTGGGGGCCAAGACCCTTTTTGCCACCCATTATCATGAACTGACGGAACTGGAAGGGAAGATGGATAATGTCAATAATTATTGCATCGCCGTCAAGGAGAAGGGAGATGACATCGTATTCCTTCGTAAGATTGTGAAGGGCGGCGCGGATAAGAGCTATGGCATCCAGGTGGCGAAGCTGGCAGGAGTGCCAGACATGGTTATCGATCGAGCCAAGGAGATTGTGGAACAGCTCAGCGATAATGATATTACGGAAAAGGTGCAGAGCATCGAGGTCCATGTGAAGGGGGAGAAGCGTAAGCCTGTCAAGTATGATGAGGTGGATTTGGAGCAGATTTCCCTGTTTGATACGGTGAAGGATGAGGATATTATACAGGAATTGCAGGAGATTGACGTGAGCAATTTAACGCCGGTAGAGGCGCTGAATACACTGTATAGACTGCAGAACAAGCTCAAAAATCGATGGCGGAAGTAAATTCCTTTGGAATAATAACAGAATGGAGAGTATCATGGTAAAGATTAATGTCTTGGATCATCAGACGATTGATCAGATTGCTGCGGGCGAGGTGGTGGAGCGGCCGGCCAGTGTGGTGAAGGAGCTTGTGGAAAATGCCATTGACGCGGGGGCGGATGCCGTCACGGTGGAGATTAAGGAGGGCGGTATCTCCTTGATTCGGGTCACGGATAACGGAAGCGGCATTGAGAAGTCCCAGGTGGGCAACGCCTTTTTACGCCATGCCACCAGCAAGATTTCATCGGCGGATGATTTGACCAGATTAGTGAGCCTTGGATTTAGAGGAGAGGCGCTTGCCAGTATCGCTGCGGTATCCCAGGTGGAGATGATCACCAAAATACCGGAAGAACTGACAGGAATCCGCTATGTGATTGAGGGCGGCGCAGTCAAGGAGAAGGAGGAGGTGGGTGCGCCCCAGGGCACTACCATCATCGTGTGCAATCTATTTTATAATACGCCGCCCCGGAAGAAGTTTTTAAAACAGCCCCAGACGGAAGGCTCCTATGTGGCGGATTTGATGGAGCATCTGGCCATGTCCAATCCAAAGGTCTCTTTTAAATTCCTGCTAAACGGCCAGACCAAGTTCTATACCACAGGAAGCGACGATCTGCGGGAGATTGTCTATCGGATTTATGGCAAGGAGATAGCCGCCCAGCTGCTTGATTTTACCTGTAGTCTGGAGGGAATGACGGTTACAGGGCTTTTGGGGAAACCGGTAATCAACAGATCGAACCGGTCCTATGAGATTTTTTATATCAATGGCAGGTATATTAAGAGCACATTGATCAGCAAGGCGGTGGAAGAAGGGTATCGGGAATATTTGATGCAGCATAAATTTCCTTTCTGTATTCTGCATTTTCAGGTGGACACGCAGAAAGTGGATGTGAACGTGCACCCTTCCAAGATGGAAGTGCGGATTGCCGACGGGCCTTTGTTCTATGAAGAGGTAAAGGATGCCATTTGGGAGGCGCTGCATGAGGTGGAGATGATTCCGGAAGTGTCTCTTAATGAGGACAAGGGGAGAGCAAAGGCGGCGGATAAAGGGACGAAGAAGCAGGAAACGGCTCCTGAGCCTTTTGAGAAAAACCGGATAGCCGAGAACCAGGCGGTACAGGAGAAGGCGGCACAGAACCAGTCGGCCCTTCGTCAGATGCTTTCTAAGAAGTCTCCGGCAATCCAGGCGATTTACCAGAAAAACGGCCAGGCAATCAAAGAACAGCTTCTGCGCCAGGCCTCAGTCTACGATGAAAAGCCGGCTTCTCAAAACGGGGTACAGCCTCTGGAGGATAAGAAACGTCAAGAAGATCAGGCTGAGAAACCGCAGCAGATGGAATTATTTGATGACAGACTGCTTTCTGCGAAAGCCAAAGAGCACTATGAGATTATCGGTCAGCTCTTCGAGACTTACTGGCTGATTTCCTACCAGGATAAACTGCTGATTGTAGATCAGCACGCCGCCCATGAGAAGGTAAAATACGAGCGGCTGATGAAGCGGTTTGTGGAGAAAAATGTGGTCTCCCAGACCCTCAATCCCCCCATGATTGTGACCCTGAATAACCGGGAGAAGGAATGCTATAGGAATCACGCAGACGACTTTGTATCCCTGGGATTTGTGATAGAGGAATTTGGGGGAAATGATTACGCCATCCGGGGCGTTCCCATGGATTTGTACGGCTATGGAGAGGGGGCATTTTTCTATGAGGTGCTGGATGAGTTAGCGGACGATATGGGCACCGGCACACCGGAGAGTGTCCGTGCCCGTATAGCAGTTATGGCCTGTAAAGCCGCGGTAAAGGGAAATATGAGGTTAAACCGCAGGGAGATGGAAGCGTTGATCGATGAACTGCTGATGCTTGATAATCCCTATCATTGTCCTCATGGCAGGCCCACGATCATTTCCATGAGCAGGCAGGAGATTGAAAAGAAGTTTAAGAGGATTGTAAACTGATGAAGCAGGAGACAAAGAAACCTTTGGTCATACTTACCGGGCCTACCGCCGTGGGAAAGTCTGCGTTATCTGTCAGGCTGGCGGAGGAAATCGGCGGGGAGATTATTTCAGCCGATTCCATGCAGGTCTACCGTCATATGGATATTGGGTCAGCCAAGATTACCAGAGAGGAGATGGCGGGGATTCCCCATCATCTGATCGATGTCTTAGAGCCTACGGAAGAGTTTAACGTGGTCGTATTTCAGAAAATGGTAAAAGAAGCGCTTGCAGGCATCTATGACAGAGGCCGTATTCCCATTCTTACGGGGGGCACAGGGTTCTATATTCAGGCGGTTTTATATGACATAGACTTTACGGAGAATGATGAGGATACCGCACTGCGCTGCGCCTTGGAAGAACTGGCAGAGAAAGAGGGCGCACAGACCCTCTATGAGCGTCTTAGAGCGGTGGATCCGGCTTCCTGTGAAAGTATCCACGCCAACAATGTGAAACGGGTCATTCGGGCCCTGGAGTTTTATGAAAAGACCGGCAAAAGGATTTCGCAGCACAATAAGGAACAAAGAGAGCGTACCTCCCCTTATCAGTTCGCCTATTTTGTGTTACAAGATGACAGAGACAGGATTTATCAGAAGATAGAGGAGCGGGTGGATTTGATGCTGTCCCAGGGGCTTATGGAAGAAGTGCGCGCTTTGCGGGATATGGGATGTACCAAAGACATGGTATCCATGCAGGGCCTGGGCTATAAAGAGAGCCTTTCCTATCTGGAGGGAGAAATCACCTTAGAAGAGGCCGTTTACCGGATAAAACGGGACACCAGACACTTCGCAAAACGGCAGTTTACCTGGTTTCGGCGGGAAAAAGATGTGATTTGGATAGATAAGGAAAGATTTGACCATAGTAGTCAAAATATACTGCTTTACATGCAGGATATCTTGCAGAACAAGGGAATTATCCTGCAAAAATAGATAAAAATACAGTTGAGCAATAAACTGTATAAAAAATACAGGGAAGGACGGAAAAAGTAGATGGATTTAAAACAGCAGTACAGACAGTTTGGTATATCAGAAAATGTCTATGAATATGGCCGACAGATACTTGATTCTTTGCAGGAAAGATTTATGCAGATCGACCAGATTGCCGAATATAATCAATTGAAAGTGATTCGGGCCATGCAGGCGGCAAATGTCAGCGAGGCCTGTCTGTTAGGAACCACGGGCTATGGATATAATGACTTGGGACGGGATACTTTGGAGAAAGTCTATGCCGCTGTGTTTGAGACGGAGGATGCCCTGGTGAGGCCCCAGATTACCTGCGGCACACATGCCCTTGCCCTGGCGCTTATGAGCAATTTACGGCCTGGAGACGAGCTTTTATCTCCTGTGGGAAAGCCTTACGATACTTTAGAGGAAGTCATCGGTATCCGCCCCTCCAAGGGGTCTTTAAAGGAGTATGGCATATCTTACAGACAGGTAGACCTTCTTACGGACGGCGGGTTTGATTATGCGGGCATAAAAGCGGCTATCCATGAAAAGACAAGGCTTGTGACCATTCAGCGCTCCAAAGGATATCAGACACGGCCCACTTTATCTGTCGCACAGATTGGGGAGTTGATCTCTTTTGTGAAGGGCATCAAGCCGGATGTGATCTGTATGGTAGATAACTGCTATGGAGAATTTGTGGAGACCATAGAGCCCTCCCAGGCAGGTGCAGACATGGTGGTAGGATCTTTGATCAAGAATCCGGGAGGAGGACTTGCCCCCATCGGCGGCTATATTGCGGGCAGAAAAGCGTGTGTGGAAAATGCCGCTTACCGGCTCACCTCCCCAGGGCTTGGCAAGGAAGTGGGCGCTTCCTTAGGCGTGCTTCCTTCTCTCTATCAGGGGCTGTTTCTTTCGCCTACGGTTACGGCCAGCGCCTTGAAGGGGGCTGTCTTTGCGGCCAATATCTATGAAAAGATTGGCTTTTTGGTGGTGCCGGATGCATCCCAGAGCCGGCATGATATCATTCAGGCGGTTACTTTCGGTTCCCCGGAAGGGGTGATCGCCTTTTGTGAGGGGATTCAGGCGGCGGCTTCCGTTGACAGTTTTGTGACGCCGGAGCCTTGGGATATGCCAGGCTATGATTCTAAGGTCATCATGGCGGCGGGGGCCTTTGTATCCGGTTCTTCCATAGAACTGAGTGCGGATGGACCCATTGCGCCTCCTTATGCGGTCTATTTTCAGGGCGGACTCACCTTTCCTCATGCCAAGCTTGGCATTTTGATGACGCTGCAGCGCCTGTTGGATAAAGGCGTAGTGACACCGGATTTTAAGCGGAGACGATAAGAATTTTTTATAAACTTTGCTTAAATTTACCATTTTTGGTATACATCAAAAACCGGTTGTGATAAAATGGGCGTTGGAGAAAGGAGAGCATTATTTTTATGCATAAAAATAATTGGGCTTGTTTTCTGTTGATACTGGCAGGCATTGTGGTGGGTGGTTTTATCGGCAGTCTGTTTCCCGACACTTTTTTAAATTACGGCCAGTCCTTCGGATTATCTGAGCCTATGATCTTAAATCTTGGGATTTTAGCCATTACCTTTGGCCTTTCCATAAAGATTACCATTGCAAGTATCATTGGAATTGCAATTGCGGTGGTTATCTACCGCTTGATGTAAGCCGGATGATTTACCCGAAAGTCAGGAGAGAGTGCTGTCGGGAAAGAGGCTGAATGAAAACAGTAAAGTGTGAGAACAATGAGTATTACAGGTTGCAAAATCTTCCATATGAGAAGTTCATGACATATGGAGGGCAGGCTCTGACAGATGCAGAACTTCTGGCAATCATCCTGCGGACTGGAACCAGAGGCGTGAGTGCGGGACAGCTGGGAGAGCAGGTACTTGCGCAGACGAGCCGGAATGGAAACGGCCTTTTGGGACTGCATCAGATTTCCCTAAACGACCTTATGCAGATTGAAGGAATCGGGGAAGTAAAGGCTGTAAAGCTTAAGGCCATCGCTGAGATTTCCACGCGGATTGCCCAGGCGAAGGCGAGAAAGACGCTGTGTTATCGAAAGCCCTGCACCATAGCAGAATATTATATGGAGCGGTTTCGGCATGAGAATGTGGAGTATATTCTCCTGATTCTGTTTGACTCCGGGATGCATGTCATCGGGGAGCGGATTTTGTCCAAAGGAACCATAAACGCTTCTCTTTTGTCTCCAAGAGAAGTCTTTATCCAGGCTTTCAAAGAACAGGCAGCCGGTATCATGATTTTGCATAACCATCCGGGCGGCTCTCCGGTGCCAAGCGAAAATGATCTGCATGTCACCAGCCGGATTCAAGAAGCGGGGGCACTCACGGATATACCGCTTATAGACCATATTATTATAGGAGACAACAATTATTTCAGTTTTAAGGAGAGCGGTCTGCTTAGCGGGCAGTCTGTACCTTAATGTGCTACAATAGAAAGAAAGGGGTAAAATACCTTGGCTAACAATGCGTTTGGAATTGATCTGGGTACTAGTAATATCAAAATATATAACCGTGCGGATGACAGTGTTTTCGTGGAGAAAAATATGATCGCCATCGAGAATAAGAAGACGCTGTTTGCATATGGGGATGCGGCTTTTGAGATGTATGAGAAGGCACCGAGCAACATTACCATCACGTATCCTTTGAGCAATGGAGTGATCGCGGATATTCAGAATATGGAGACCCTGATCAAGTATTTTCTGAATGATATGATGAAGAACAATGTGAGGCCGGCGGATTACTATATTGCAGTTCCCTGGGATGTGACAGAGGTGGAGAAGCGTGCCTTTAAGGATTTGATCAAGGAGTCTAATGTAAAGGCGAAGAAGGTCATGATGGTGGATAAAGCCGTGGCGGACGGTCTGGGGCTTGGCATTGACGTGAAGAATTCCCAGGGTGTGCTGGTGGTGAATGTAGGATTTGATACCACAGAAATTTCGATTCTTTCTCTGGGCGGTATTGTCCTTAGCAGACTAATCAAGGTGGGCGGCCGTAAGTTTGATGAAGCCATCAAGGCGGCAGTGCGTCGGGAATTCAGTCTGATCATTGGCGGTAAGACTGCGGAAGTGGTCAAGACTTCTTTGCTGGATTTGGAAGATCAGAGGGTAGGCGCCACTGTGTACGGGCGGGATATCGTCACAGGACTGCCGGTGGAACGGGAGATTCCCACAGCCTTGGTGGATGAATGTCTGATTGAGCACTTTAATACGATTATTGATAATATCAAGGTAATCTTAGAGCGTACACCGCCGGAACTGGCGGCGGATATCTATCGTCACGGTATCTATCTGACAGGCGGTGCATCCCAGGTCAGCAAACTTGCGCAACTGATGAGCAAGGGTACGGGGCTGCAGGTAAATGTTTCTGAAAATCCTGTCACCAGTGTAGCGCTTGGGCTTGCAAAGATCATCAAAGAGGATAATTATAAAACGGTAGCGTATGCAATAGAAGGAATGAGTAAATGAGTCCAATCGTCAAGAAAAAAGGAGAAAAATTTACATTACCAAGTAAATATCTCCTTTTTATTTTAACAATCCTCTGCACCGGCATGGTGCTGCTTACATTTAATACCACCGTATTCAGCGGGCCGCTAAGTGCCGTGGCAGGTTATGTGGTGGTTCCTTTCGAGGAAGGAATCAGCGCGGTGGGAAGCTGGCTGTCTGGCCGCTCCGAGGAGCTGGCCAGTATCCGGGTTTTGTTGACGGAAAATGAGGCCTTGAAACAGAAGGTGGATGAACTGACCATCGAGAATACCAGATTGCAGCAGGATCGTTATGAGCTAACGAATCTGCGGCAGCTTTACAATCTGGACACACAGTATGATGAGTATGAAAAGACCGGAGCCCGTATTATCGCCAAGGATTCCGGCAACTGGTTTTACTCCTTTGTGATCAATAAGGGGGCGGCGGATGGGATTGCCGTGGATATGAATGTGATGGCAGGAAGCGGTCTGGTGGGCCGTGTGGTGGCTGTGGGGCCAAACTGGGCCAAGGTGAAATCTATTATTGCGGACGACTCCAATGTCAGCGCCATGGTACTGGCCAGTTCTGATAACTTGGTGGTTTCCGGTAACCTGAAACTTTATAATTCCGGCGTCATCGAGTTCGGACAGCTGATTGACAGCGATAACGTGGTGGTAGAGGGGGATAAGATTGTTACCTCCAATATCAGCGATAAATTTCTGCCGGGCATTTTGATTGGATACGTAAACACCATTAATTCGGATGCCAATAACCTTACCAAGTCCGGGTATATCACCCCTGCCGTGGATTTTGAGCATTTAGAGGAAGTGCTTGTCATTATGGAAATGAAACAGACGGTGGAGGAGTGACGGACATTTTGGTCTGACAGATTCAGTTGGGAGGAAAAGTATGAAGCGAGGCATCATCACGGCGCTCCTTATTTTAATATGTTTTCTGCTGCAGTGCACCGTTTTTCGTTTTTTGGCTTTCGGCGGCATTGTGCCGAATCTTTTGATTGTCCTGACGGCTTCCTTCGGCTTTATGCGGGGAGAGAAGACGGGACTCATCATTGGCTTTTTCTGCGGATTGTTGGTGGATATCTTCTTTGCCAGTGTGATTGGCTATTATGCCTTACTGTACATGTACATCGGCTATATGAACGGTAAATTCTCCTCAATCTTTTACCCCCAGGATATTAAACTGCCGGTGGCGCTTATCCTGTGCAGCGATTTTTTCTATGGGACGATATGCTATGTGATTCTATTTCTTTTGCGCAGCAGATTTGATTTTATGTATTATCTTCTGCACATTATCCTGCCGGAGATTGTATATACGATTGTGGTTACCTTACTTTTGTATCCGCTCGTTCTTTGGATTAACAACAGACTCGAGCGCAGTGAACTGAGGAGTGGGAAGAAGTTTGTTTGAAGAACTTTTAGAACATTTTAAAGAAAATTTCATGAATATGGTTACCTCCAGACTGATCGTGCTGGTGTTTGTGCTGTTTGGCATGGGCGGGTATCTTATTTATACCATTTTCCAGTTACAAATCGTAAAGGGAGAGGACTACTATAATAACTTTCAGTTAAAGATCACGAAAGATCGCACTCTGCCGGCCACCAGGGGCAATATTTTAGACCGGGACGGCAATCTTTTAGCCTATAATGAACTGGCATATTCTGTCACCATTGAGGACGTGTACGAGTCCGGCCGTAAAAAGAACGCCAGGCTCAATGATACGATCTGCCGTCTGATTCATATGATTGAGAAAAACGGCGATAAGGTGATCAGTGATTTCCATATTGAGATTGGCAAAAACGGTACTTATGAATATAATGTGGAAGGTACGCAGCTTCTGCGTTTTTTGGCGGATATTTATGGCTATGCATCGATTGATGATTTGAAAGAAAAGGAAAAGACCGCCACACCGGACGATGTCATTAAATATCTGTGCAGCACCTCCCGGTATGGGATTGGTGATTATACCGATGACGAGGATTCCTCCAGCTTTGTGGAAGGACTTGGATTTACCAAAGATGAAGTATTAAAGATTATCACGGTCCGTTATGCCATGAGTGCAAACAGCTATCAGAAATATATCGCCACCACGGTGGCCAACAATGTCTCTGAAAAGACCGTGGCAATGGTCATGGAAAATGCGGATGTGCTTGACGGCGTTTCCGTTGCGGAAGGCACGATACGAAAATATAATGACAGTATCTATTTTGCCCAGGTCATCGGCTATACGGGCCGGGTAGACCAGGAGGGTTTAAAAGAACTGCAGGAGCAGGATGAGACCTACGACATCAACGACACCGTAGGAAAATCAGGGATAGAGGCGTCCATGGAGATGGAGCTGCAGGGAAAGAAAGGGTCAGAGACTGTCTATGTGGATAATCTGGGGAAAGTGATCGAGACCAGCGACAGGATTGAGCCCATGGCAGGCAGCGATGTCACGCTGACACTGGATACAGAGCTGCAGAAAGCCTGTTATCATATCTTAGAGGCCAAGCTTGCCGGTATCCTGCTTAACAATATACAAAATATCAAGGAGTACACACCGCCGGAGGGGGGAAGCGGAGGAAATATCCCGATTCCCATATACGATGTATATTTTGCCTGTATTAATAATAATGTCATTGACACGTCTCATTTCGCCTCTTCTTATGCGGGAGAGACGGAAAAAGCGGTACATCAGGCTTATTTGGACAAGAAGGCGCGGGTCTTTGCCACATTGCGGGAGGAGCTGGAAGAGGCTTGTACCCCCTATGAACTGTTGACCACAGAGTATCAGGTTTATGAGAGCTACATCGCAGCCCTTCTCTATGACAATGATATTATCATGGAATCTGTGGTGGATAAGAATGATGACACCTATATTGCCTGGACGAAAGAGGAGGTCATCAGTTTAAACGAGTACTTAAACTATGCGATTGCGCAAAACTGGGTTAATGTGTCGCGGCTTTCCATAGAATCTCAATATTCTGATTCTGTGGAGATTTATGACAAAATTTTAGATTATATCTTTGAGAAGATTGAGTCGGATGTGGATTTTGATAAGAAAATCTACCGCTATATGATCAATGCGGACGAGTTGACAGGCCGTCAGATTTGTCAGCTTCTGTTAGAGCAGAATGTGATAGAACCGCCTGCGGAAGAAGTGGCCCAGTTTAGGGCAGGAAGTATGACGCCTTATGTTTTTATACGCAACCGGATTGAGAATCTGGATTTAACGCCTTCTCAGCTGGCCTTAGACCCCTACTCCGGTTCCATCGTTGTCACGGATGTAAATTCTGGCGATGTACTGGCGCTTTCCACTTATCCGAGTTATGATAATAATAAGATGGCAAATGGTGTGGATGCGGCATATTTTGCAAGCTTAAGAAATGATCTGTCCTATCCGCTTATCAATTATGCGACCCAGCAGAGGACGGCACCTGGTTCCACCTTTAAACCGGTGTCGGCTACAGCCGGGCTGTTAGAAGGGGTTATCTCAACATCAGATACCATTACCTGTATGGGACTGTATGATAAGATCGCACAGCCCCCCAGATGCTGGATTTATCCCGGAGCACATGGTTCTTTAAATGTGACAGGAGGCATTCAGCATTCCTGCAACTGGTTTTTCTATGAAGTCGGGTACCGTCTGGGAATTGTGGGCGATGCCTATAATGATAATGTGGGTCTTAATAAGCTGGCAAAGTATGCGGATATGTACGGATTGTCAGAGCTTTCGGGTGTGGAGATTGAAGAGTATGCGCCGGAGGTTTCAGATTTGGATGCCGTTCGTTCCGCCATCGGCCATGGCACCAACAACTATACCACGGCAGGGCTTGCGCGATATGTTACAACTATCGCCAATAGTGGAACATGTTATAATTTAACATTAGTAGACAAGATAGAGAACCATAACAGCGGGGCGGTAACCGTGCATGAAGCAGAGGTCAGGAATCAGATTGATATGGATTCGGCTTATTGGAACGCCATTCATACCGGTATGCGCAGGGTTGTGGAAGGAAAACGCTATTTTTCTGATCTTGATGTGAACGTGGCGGGTAAGACCGGTACTGCACAGGAGAATAGAAATCGACCAAACCATGCATTATTTATCAGTTATGCGCCTTATGAGGCGCCTGAGATATCCGTGACAGTCCGTGTGGCAAATGGCTATTCTTCCGATTATGCGGCACAGATTGCCAAAGACGTATATGAGTATTATTATGGACTGAAAGAGGAAAGTGAGATCATTACCGGTACAGCCGGTATGTTGGTCGGCGGTGAAATAGGCGCAGACTGATCAATTGAGGTGTTGAGTATGAAAAATCCTGTTATTATCAAAAGTTTTCCAAACGGACTTTCCATCTATCTGGATGGGGAGATGCCCTTTGCCCAGCTTCTGGAGGAAGTGGCTGTGAAATTCAGAGAGTCTGCCAACTTTTTTAAGGATGCCACCATGGTGGTTTCTTTCGAGGGGCGGGAGCTGACGGATGCGGAAGAGAGACAGATAGTCAATACCATCACGGCAAACTCGGCTCTTAATATTGTCTGTATCATGGGCAAGAACGAGGAGACCAACAAGAATTATGTGAAGGCATTGCAGAAACTTTCTTTCCGCCAGGAAGTGATGGAAAATGCCGGACAGTTCTATAAAGGAACCCTGAAAGACGGACAGCTGCTTGAGACAGAGAACAGTATTATTGTGCTGGGGGATGTGTATCCCGGCGCCTGTATCGTATCCAGCAAAGATGTGGTTATCTTAGGCGGTCTTTATGGACAGGCTTATGCCGGAGGAAATGGGGAAGACGGACACTTTGTGGTTGCGCTTGAAATGTCGCCGGAGAAGTTGAAGATTGGTGACTTCAAATATAAAACATCAGAGAAACAGAGCAAATGGTCGATTAAACCAAAGATTCAGCCAAAGATTGCTTATGTGAAGGACGCAAGAGTCATAATAGAGCCGATTACCAAAGAATTACTGAGCGATCTGCCGTTTTAAGAGGATCGTTTCAGTAGACGATAACAATTCATTAACGGAGGTTTGCTATGAGTGAAGTGATTGTCGTCACATCAGGGAAAGGCGGGGTAGGAAAGACCACTACTTCAGCAAACGTTGGTACAGGTCTGGCAGCAATGGGCAAAAAGGTGATTCTGATCGATACAGATATCGGGCTTCGCAATCTCGATGTGGTGATGGGGCTTGAGAACAGAATCGTCTATAATCTGGTGGATGTGGTGGAAGGAAACTGCCGTATCAAACAGGCTCTCATAAGGGATAAACGTTATCCCACACTGTTTCTTCTGCCCTCGGCACAGACCAGGGACAAGACTTCGGTGAATCCCGCTCAGATGGTCAGAATGATCAGTCATCTGAAGGATCAGTTTGACTATATCATCCTGGATTGTCCGGCAGGTATTGAACAGGGATTCCAGAATGCTATCGCAGGTGCGGACAGGGCACTTGTGGTGACAACCCCGGAGGTTTCCGCAATCCGGGACGCAGACAGAATCATCGGTCTTTTAGAGGCCAATGAAATACATAAGATAGATTTGATCATCAACCGCATCCGTCATGATATGGTTAAGAGAGGAGATATGATGTCTTCGGAGGATGTGGTAGATATTCTCTCCCTGCCGCTGATCGGCCTGGTTCCCGATGATGAAAATGTGGTGATTGCCACAAATCAGGGCGAGCCGCTTGTCGGCAGCAACACATTGGCGGGCAAAGCCTATCAGAATATCTGTTACAGGGTTCTTGGCAAAGAAGTTCCTTTTATGGATCTGGAGAAGGGAATTTCGTTCTGGGCCAGAGTATCAGGTATTTTCCATAAAAGTTAGGAGGGATATCAGGGTGTTTAAAAATCTGTTAAAGCGGAAAAGCTCAAGAGAAATAGCCAAAGACAGGCTGAAGATACTGCTTATTTCCGACAGAGTCAACTGCTCTCAGGAGATGATGGAAATGATAAAGAATGATATTGCGAAAGTGATATCCAAATATATGAAGATTGATACCCAGAGCATGGAGATACAGATAACCAAGACAAGCGGTAAAGGCCATAGCCTCAAGAATCCGACCCTCTATGCCAATATACCGATCCTGGATTTAAAACAATAACAAAAGTAAATTTGCTTCGCAAATTAACTTTGCGAGGACCGCTCCGCGGCCTCGGCATGACAAGGAATTTCCGGTCATCCAATTAACTTTCGAGGACCGTTTCGTGGCCTCGGCAGTACGAGAAAAGGAGAAGACGCAGCATGTTAAGGCACTATCACATCAGGGACTATGATTTTAAACTGATTATCTTCGTAGTGGCGCTTACGGTTATAGGTGTTCTTGCGATTGGCAGTGCACAGGAGTCTTTGCAGTCAAGACAGACTGCGGGAGCTGTGTTTGGTTTTTTCCTGATGTTGGTTATTTCCCTGTTTGATTATTCCATTATTCTGCGGTTTTATTGGATCATGTATGCGGTTAATATTCTGTTATTGTGGCTGGTGCAGGCCATTGGTGTGGAAGCGGGCGGCGCCCAGAGATGGCTGAATCTTTTCGGGATTCAGTTTCAACCTTCGGAAACTGCCAAGATATTATTGATTTTATTCTTTGCACAGTTTATCATGAAACATAAGGATGAGATGAATTCATTACGGATTGTGGGCGCCTGTGTGCTTTTATTCCTGCCGTCCATTTATCTGATCTACAAACAGCCGGATATGTCTACTAGTATCATGGTGGTATTGACGTTCTGTGTGCTGCTGTTTGTGGGAGGCATTGGCTGGAAATATATTATTCTGGCGTTGTCTGTGGCGGTTCCGGCCTTTATCATCCTGCTTACGCTGATTTTGCAGCCGGATCAGGAAATCATAGAGGAGTTTCAGCAAAGACGTATTCTTGCCTGGCTGTATCCGGAAGAATATGCCACAACAGAGGCTTACCAGCAGACCAATTCTGTTACGGCAATCGGGTCCGGTATGCTTTACGGCAAGGGGTACAATACCAATGAGATTACCTCGGTGAAGAACGGAAATTTTATTTCCGAGCCGGAAACAGACTTTATTTACGCGGTCATAGGGGAAGAGTTTGGATTTGTGGGCGGCTGTGCTGTAATTGTGTTATTGATTTTAATCTCGTTTGAATGTATTATGGTAGCTAGGAGAGCAAAAGATTTAGCCGGTACGATTATTGCCGCCGGGGTAGCGGCATTGATCGGCTTTCAGGGGATGTTAAATATCGCTGTGGCCACTGGTGCAAGTCCCAACACGGGTATTCCGCTTCCGTTTGTCAGTTATGGGCTGACTTCGCTTGTGAGTCTGTATATCGGAGTGGGATTTGTAATGAATGTACGGCTTCAATGCAAAAAATGACAGGGGTGTTTCTATGAATATCGCATTAATCGCACATGATGCAAAGAAAAAACTGATGCAGAATTTCTGCATCGCTTATCGGGGGATTTTGAGTAAGAATGAACTTTATGCGACCGGTACAACGGGACGTCTGATCGAAGAGGTGACGAATCTGACGATTCACAAATATTTGGCGGGACATCTGGGCGGCGCCCAGCAGATTGGGGCGCAGATCGAGCACAACCAGATCGATCTGGTTATCTTTTTACGCGACCCTCTGTACCCGAAATCTCATGAGCCGGATGTCAACAATGTTGTAATGTTATGTGACCGGCATAATATTCCGCTGGCCACGAATCTGGCATCGGCGGAACTGTTGATCAAATCACTCGACAGAGGGGACCTTGAGTGGCGTGAAATGTACAAATAGTAAGCATAAACTAAAGATAAGCGCGGCGCTTATGGCAGTGCTTCTTAGTATGACAGGGTGTGGCAGCACCAAATATGACATGCCCTATTCGACGACAGACAGTGTCAGTAGTTTCCAGCTTTTAAATGTTGCAAACAAAGAGACCGTTGAGCCCTTTGCGGCTGATTTGTGTGTGGCGGCCAAAGATGTTCCTGCTTCCGGGATTAGTATGCCCGATGTGGGGGCGGCAGCACTTTTTGATACCAAGAGCCTGGACACGCTCTATGCTAAGAACGTGCATAACCAGATGAATCCGGCCAGTCTGACCAAGGTGATGACAGCACTTGTGGCGTTAAAATATGGTTCTCCGGACGATGTGTATGAGGCTTCGGAGAATGTGAAGATTACGGAATCAGGCGCCGTTTTGTGTGGTTTAAAGCCGGGGGATAAGATGACATTAGATCAGGCCCTCCACATTCTGCTCATGTATTCGGCCAACGATGTTGCCATTTTGATTGCAGAGGGAGTTTCGGGCGGTTCGGTAGATGATTTTGTGACGATGATGAACGAAGAGGCTGCGAAGATAGGCGCAACGAATTGTCATTTCTTAAATCCCAACGGATTGACGCAGGAGGGGCATTATGTCACGGCCTATGATCTTTATCTCATCTTCCAGGAAGCACTGCAGTACAAGCTGTTCAATGAGATCATACAGACCAGTTCTTACAATACCGTGTATATGGATGCCAATGGAGCGGATAAGCCTTTGGAAATAGAAAATACCAACCTTTATCTGCGGGGGGCCTATGAGATGCCGTCCAATGTGACTGTGGTGGGCGGCAAGACCGGGACCACCAGTGCGGCAGGGCATTGCCTGATTCTATTGTCAAGAAGCAGCAGCGGGACACCCTATATTTCTGTGATACTGAAAGACGATTCCAGAGAGAAGCTTTACGGGGATATGACCGCACTTTTGGAAATTGCGAAATAAAGAAGGGAATATACTTTTATAGTTGTTTTTTTGGAAGGTTTCCCTTATAATAATGTGTAGATGGAAATCATACAGGGCTGTATCAATATTTTACTTTAGGAGGGTTTTACCATGGTTCAATTCATTGTAGGCAAAAAGGGAAAAGGAAAGACCAAGCATCTACTTGATAAAGTAAATAAGGAAATAAAGGACGTACAGGGAAATGTTGTATATTTAGATAAGAGCACCAAGCATATGTTTGAACTGAACAACAAGATCAGGCTGATTGACGTGCCGGAGTATTTGGTTACAAACAGTGATGAATTTCTTGGATTTGTCTGCGGCATTATTTCACAGGATCATGATTTGCAGCAGATGTATTTCGATAGTTTTTTGAAGATTGCCTGTCTGGAGGCAGAAGGTCTTGACACAGTGATTGCCAAGATTGAGAAAATCAGCGAAAAATTCCATGTAGATTTTGTGATAAGTATATCTTTGGATGAGAGTGAACTGCCCGAAAATGTTCGCTCTAACATTATCGTTTCTTTGTAAACAATATACATACTCCAGAATGGAATTCCATAGATGCCCCGTAGCTTGCTGCGGGGTATTTCTGCATGACTATATGATGTAAGATTGAAAGAAGGAGACAAACTGTAAGTGGCTGATAATCGCAATAAGATAACGAAGTATAGAAGGCCGGTCAATTTAAATATCGGTATGGTGATTTTTGCCGTGATCTTTATCTATGTGGTGATCTGTGTGGTCATGTATTTTAAGACAGATCATATTGTAGGGTATAGTGTTATGGAAGGGTCGCTTACCTCCAATAATATTTATAAGGGAATCGCCCTGCGGGATGAGGAGGTTGTTACCAGCCAGGATGCCGGTTATATCAATTATTTTGCAAGAGAAGGGGAACGGGCTGCGGTAGGAAATCTAATCTATACGGTGGATGAGACAGGCCGCCTCTCCGATTATATCAAAGCCAGTGAGAGCGGAGAGAATTCTCTGTCAGAATCAGATCTGGCAGAGTTAAAAACAGAGATTACTTCGTTTACAAATCGTTTTGACTGCAGAGAGTTTGGGGATGTTTACAACTTTAAACACAACGTGGAGGGCACCGTATTAAAACTTGCCAATTATAACATTTTGGAAAATGCAGACGCTTTAAATGATGCCTCCGGTACTTCCCTGATCAATTACCGTTATGCAGGGAATAGTGGAATCGTTGTATTATCCACGGATGGTTATGAGAAGCTGACTCTGCAGGATATGAAGGCGGAATACTTTGATGAGGAAAATTACGAAAAGAAGTATTTTATAAACAACGATCTGGTGGCATCTGGGGATCCCGTCTATAAATTATCCAAAAGTGAAGACTGGTCCATCGTGATCAAGGCGGAGAAAGAGCTTCTGGATATGCTGGAGGAAGAGGAATACGATTATGTGGAGGTGCGTTTTTTAAAGAATCAGTATACGGCCTGGGGTAAGGTGGATATCTTTACCAACGAAGAAGGGGACAGTTTTGTGTCTCTTACCTTCACCAATTCTATGATAACCTTTTGCAGCGACCGGTTTATTGATATAGAGCTTCTTTTGAAAGAGGAGAAGGGGCTTAAGATTCCAAATACATCCATTGTGCAAAAAGAATTCTTCATTGTTCCGAAAGAGTATGTCACCAAAGGCGGCAAACGGGGAGAGTACGGTGTTTTGTTGGAGACCTATGATGACGATGGAAATGCCGCTACACAGTTCGTAGAGACACCCATTTATCATGAGACCGAGACGGAGTATTATCTGGATGATACGGTGCTGCGGGCGGGCAATTATATTATCAAGCCGGAGTCTACCGAGAAATACGCAATCAGTCATACCGGTTCCCTGACCGGGGTGTATAATATCAACAAAGGGTATGCGGACTTTAAAGAAATCAGTATTTTATATGATAACGAAGAATATTCGGTGGTGAAGTCCAACACCATGTATGGATTAAATGTGTATGACCATATTGTACTGGATGCCTCTATGGTAGGAGATAATGAGTTTATCTATGAGTAGAGGACCGTGCTTTATGGCGCTGGAAGTTAGCAATTACAAAATATAAGGGGTTGTATCTATGAAAGACAGAATAGGGGAAAATCTGGACAGGGTAAGGGAGCATATGGAAAGGGCCTGCAGGGAGAGCGGACGCGCCGTCACGTCAGTGAAGCTGATTGCCGTGAGTAAGACAAAGCCGCTTGCGGATTTGCAAAAAGCCTATGCTAACGGCTGCCGGGATTTTGGAGAGAACAAGGTGCAGGAACTGGTAGAGAAATCGGAACAGATGCCGGGAGATGTCAGATGGCACATGATTGGACATCTGCAGCGTAATAAAGTAAAATATATCGTGGATAAAGTGTATTTGATTCACAGCGTGGATTCCGTGCGGCTGGCGGAAGAAATCAGCAAGGAAGCCGTAAAGAAACATGTGACAGTCAACATCCTTCTGGAAGTCAATGTGGCTGGGGAGGAGAGTAAATTTGGGACCTCCTGCGAGGAGGCAGCCCGCATGGTGGAAGAAATTTCCAAATTGCCGGGAATCTGTGTCAAAGGCTTGATGACTATAGCGCCTTATGTTGAAAATGCAGAAGAAAACAGACTATACTTTGCAAAATTAAAACAAATTTATGTTGACATAATACATAAAAACATCGATAATGTTTGTATGGAAGAACTTTCTATGGGTATGACCGGAGACTATGAAGTTGCGATAACAGAGGGTGCGACATATGTCAGAGTTGGAACAGGCATTTTTGGAGAAAGACATTACGATGTTGTTTAGTATACATAAGTTGAGAAATAAGAACAAGTCAGACAGACATGGAGGATGCAGTAATGAGTGTGATGGATAAGTTTTTAAATGCCATGAAGCTGAACGATGAAGAGGATGATGGATACTATGACGATGACTTTTATGATGATGAACCGGAACCGATTAAGAAACCGAGTCAGATAAAAGATAATTCTTCTATGGAAGAGGATAAGGGCATTCGAAAAGTAACACCGAAAGTGACGCCTATGCCCAAGTCTAAGAAAATGCCGGGAACGGGGATGGAAGTCTGTGTGATCAAGCCTACTACGGTGGAGGATGCCAGGGAGATTACGGAAACACTTTTGGCAAACAGGACGGTGGTGCTGAATCTGGAAGGGCTGGATGTGGATATTGCCCAGAGAATCATTGATTTTACTTCTGGTTCCTGCTTCGCTATGTCTGGCAACCTGCAGAAGATTTCTCATTATATTTTTATCATCACACCGGCAAGTGTGGATATTTCCGGAGATTTCCAGGAGATATTGTCAGGTTCCTTTGATGTACCGATTGATAATGGGTTTTAATAGAGGGCACCGGTAGTGACAGGAATTATGTAAGAAGGATAAGATACTTTTAGATTTGACTTCCTGGCAGTCGTTGTCAGGAAGTTTATTAACATAAGGATGTCTGGCGAAGCCTGGCATCCGTTGTTCATGTACAAGGAAGGCAGGACGAAGATGGCAAACCGAATGACCATAAATTATGAGAAAAAAACATGTTATGATATTGTATTTACCAGAGATTTTGACTTACTGCTGGACGAACTGCAGGCTTTCGACATAGAGAACCGGAGAGCAGCGGTGATTGCAGATACGAATACGGCGGCACTGTTTGGGGATACTGTGAAAGGACTGCTTGAGGGACACTGCAAGAAGGTGATTCTCCATGTGTTTCAAGCCGGCGAGGCGAATAAAACACTGGATACGGTGAAGGAAATCTATAAGGATTTGATTGAAGAGCAGTTTGACCGTAAGGATTTGTTAATAGCGCTTGGGGGCGGGGTGGTAGGAGATATCACCGGATATGCGGCGGCCACTTATCTGCGGGGCATTGATTTTATCCAGATTCCAACTACCTTGATCGCACAGTCCGACAGTAGTATTGGCGGCAAGACAGGGGTAGATTTTGACGGTTATAAGAATATGGTGGGCGCCTTCTATATGCCGAAACTAGTCTATATGAATATCGGAGCCTTGAAGGAACTGGATGACAGACAGTTCTATGCAGGATTTGCCGAGGTGATGAAACATGGGCTGATCAAGGACGCCGCCTTTTATGAATGGCTCTTGGATAATATGTACGAGATTCATGACAGGGACCTGGAAGTTTTAGAGGAGATGATTATAAGAAGCTGCAGTGTCAAAAAGCTGGTGGTGGAGAAGGACCCTACGGAGAAGGGTGACAGAGCACTTTTGAATTTCGGACATACCATAGGACATGCAATCGAGAAGGCTATGAAGTTTGAAATGCTGCATGGAGAATGTATCTCTCTTGGCATGGTGGCGGCCGCCTATATTTCCTGGAAACATAACTGGCTGTCCATGGAGGAATACTATGAAGTGAGGGATATGTTCGTACCTTTCAATCTGCCGATCAGCATTGACGCGATAGACCCGGAAGAGATTGTAAGGCTGACGAAATCTGATAAGAAGATGGAGGCCGGACAGATTAAGTTCGTTCTGCTTAAAAAAGTCGGCAAGGCTGTTATCGATAGAAATGTTACCGAAGCAGAGATATTGGATGCTGTCAAAGAGATTTATTTTAGTGATGAGGATATGCGGGAATGAGCCTGAAAAAGAAATTGTTTTTATTTCTGGATTTTTTGATGATTACCGGTTTGATCACCCTGGATCAGTATACGAAATATCTGGCGGTCATTCATTTGAAGGATAAACCGGCTTTCAATATCTTAAGCGGTGTACTGGAGTTAAATTATCTGGAAAACCAGGGGGCAGCTTTTGGGATGCTGCCAAATCAGAAGGTTTTCTTTATCTTTGTGGCGTTCGTGATCATAAGTGTGGTCGGCTATGTGCTCTATAAGATGCCGGATAAGAAGAAGTATACGAAGCTGCATTTCTTATTCAGTTTGATCGTGGCCGGTTCTATTGGCAACATGATTGACAGGATAAGATATGATTATGTGGTGGATTTCATCTATTTTGTAAGGCTTAATTTCCCAATCTTTAATGTGGCGGATATCTATGTTTCCGTTTCGGCCGTGGTTTTGATTATTCTATTGCTGTTTGTATATAAAGAGAAAGACCTCTATTTTATCAGTTTTAAGCAGAAAGGATACCGGGAATTCAAGTAAAGAGAGAACCTATGGAACAGTTTACCTATCAGATTGGGATTGAGGAGGATGAGGCGCGCCTTGATAAGTGGATGAGCAGTGCGCTTACAGATCTTTCCCGCTCCTATATTCAGAAATGTATAAAAGACGGGAAGGTGTTTGTCAATGATATCCCGAGGAAAGCCAGTTACCGTCTTAAGGTGGATGACGAAATTGTATTTCAGATTCCGGAGGCTGTGGAACCTTCCGTCTGTGCAGAGAACATTCCTTTATCTATACTCTATGAGGATGATGATGTCTTGGTCATCGATAAGCCCAAGGGGATGGTGGTGCATCCTGCGCCTGGGCATTACAGCGGCACCTTAGTCAATGCGGTGCTGTATCACTGTAAGGGACAGCTTTCGGGAATTAACGGGGTCCTGCGGCCAGGTATTGTACATAGGATTGACAAAGATACCACAGGTTCCTTGGTTGTATGCAAGAATGACCGGTCTCACAGGGATATTGCCAGCCAGTTAAAGAAGCATTCCGTGACCAGAAGTTATCGGGCGATTGTTCATGGCGTTTTGGAGGCGGATGCTGGTACAATAGACGCTTCCATTGGCAGAGATGAAAAGGACCGCAGGCGTATGGCTGTCAATGAGAAAAATGGCAAAGCCGCCGTCACACATTATCAGGTATTAAAGCGTTTTCGAGAACATACCTATATAGAGTGCAGGTTAGAGACTGGGCGCACGCATCAGATCAGAGTGCATATGACTTCCATTGGGCATCCACTTTTGGGAGATGAAGTGTATGGAAGCCGAAAAACGCCTTTTCGGTTGGAAGGACAGACCCTTCATGCATATGTACTTGGTTTTATGCACCCGGATACCCAAAAATATTTGGAGGTAAAGGCGCCTTTACCAGCGTATTTTGAACATTTGCTTGAGATTTTATAAAGTACTTTACTGCGAGTAGAGAGCATAATTATTAATAAATTATTAAATTTTTTAAAAAAAATATATTTAAACCTCTTGTCATTTACCACTTTTACGCGTATAATCAATTCTATTAGCATTTTAGAGACACAACATGAGATGCTTTTGTACGATATAACGACATAATATAGGCAATTGACTGATACAAAGAGGTATAGAAGACAAGTTTAGGTATCCCCTTTGCGGATACCTTTTTCTATGGAGCGTTGTATGAAATTCTATAGTCTGGAAGGGATAAAAACCGCAGAGAAGCAGGATATGGAGCAGGATTATCGGCAAAGCCGTGAAATCGGCATTGTACGTTTGGGAAAAGAGCATTTATATTTCCGCCGCCTGCATAAGATTTATTATATTCCCTATGCAGATATCCGCCGTTGCTTTCGCAGGGTGATGCTGGTGCCTGCCAAGTTATGCTGTGGCAGGGGAGATTTGGAAGTAGAGAATCTGGTTGTCTGCACCGATCAGGGGGAGGCGGCTCAGATTCAATTACCCGGTGCAAAGGCCGGAAAGATTCTTTTGGAAGAATTGAAGATACGTCTGCCTGGCGTTTCTTTTACAAAAGAAGATGCCAAAACAGAGTAGAGATATAAGGATAGTAAAATGACGATAAATGAATTGTTTGATAAGCTGCTTCGGTCTTTTCAGGTCTATTATAATGTAAAAAGAGAAGACGTGGCGCCGCCTTTTGCGGCAGAGGCAGAATTCCATACTCACGACGAGCAGTTTTTTCTGGTAAAAAGTGCCGTACTTGCAGAAGCGGAATCGAGGGAGTATATCTATTTCGCTAAGGAAATTTTTTTGGATGAAACTTTACTACTGCGCCTTGACGAAGCAGCGTGGAAGAGCGGTATGGAGCGGGTGAGACCCCATAAAGACCATCGCAATACGGACGTTTCTTTGTTTATTGTGGCGGAGAAGATATCCGACGAAGCTATGAAAATGATTCCCAAGCTTCGTCATTACAGAAGCTACCACCTGGGTTTGCAGGGATGGAGCCATTATCGTTTGGTTGCTATTGAGCAGTCCTCCGGACGGGCGGTGTATAATCGTTTTGGCCGGAGTTACAAAAAGCTCATTCGCAATATTATTTAAAACTTCAAGTAAAGGAGAAGGAAAAATGACAGCAATTTTAATCATTCTTGTTGCGATTGTCCTGCTTGTCATAGGATATGTTGTCTATGGCTCCTGGCTGGCAAAGCAATGGGGCGTTGACCCCTCAAGAAAAACGCCTGCAGTAGAAATGGAGGATGGCGTTGACTATGTGGCTGCCCCTCCGGCAGTCTTAATGGGACACCATTTCTCATCCATTGCAGGTGCAGGTCCGATCAATGGACCGATTCAGGCTTCCGTATTCGGATGGCTTCCCGTATTCTTATGGTGTATCATCGGCGGTATCTTCTTCGGCGGCCTGCAGGATTTTGGCTCTCTGTTTGCATCTGTCCGTCATGAGGGTAAATCTGTGGGTGAGATCATCAAGGATTCCATGGGTTCCAGAGCACAGAAGCTCTTTACGATTTTCGCACTGTTGGTGCTGATTTTGGTAATCGCTTCCTTCGTAAACGTTGTGGCAGGTACTTTCTTCACTGCGGAAGGCGGATTTGGCATTACGACAAGTCCCACTGGTAACCAGACCACAGCCATGATTTCCGTCATGTTCATCGTATTGGCGATTGTTTACGGTATTGTTACCAACCGTTTCCATGTGGGAACTGTTCCGGCTACCATCGGCGGTATTGTGGGGATTGTTCTGATCGTTATCCTTGGTCTGAATGTTGGTCTCATCATGAGCCGTACCGCATGGATTGTGTTGATCGGTGTGTATATCACGGTGGCATCTTTGGTTCCTGTATGGATTTTGTTACAGCCCCGTGACTATCTGTCCAGTTTCTTACTTTATGCGATGATGATCGTTGCTTTATTGGGTATCTTTGTTTCAGCATTTACCGGCACAGCAACCTTCACGATTCCCATGTTTACCGGATGGAAGACTGGTATCGGCACTTTGTTCCCGGCATTGTTCATCACAGTAGCCTGTGGTGCATGTTCCGGTTTCCACAGCCTGATTTCTACCGGTACATCTTCCAAACAGCTTGACAACGAAGCAAATGCGAAACCCATCGGGTATGGTTCCATGCTGATTGAGTCCGCACTTGGTATTGTTTCCCTGATTGCGGTAGGTATGGTATTTGAGAAGTATACAAGCGGTGAGTTTGGTTCTCCTTCCGCAGCGTTTGCGGCAGGTATCGCAACCATGTTTGGTACAGAGACCAGTGTTGTTTATGGTACGATTTATGCATTGTTGACATTGGCTGTGTCCGTATTCGCACTGACCAGTCTGGATACAGGTACACGTTTAAGCCGTTTCATGTTCTCTGAATTATTCCTTAAGAAGGATGAGGCGACTTATAAGGATGCCACAGGCGTGCGTAAGGCGCTTGCCCATCCGTTAGTGGGTACAGCAATCATGGTAATCATCGGCTGTGTACTTGGCGGTTTGAGCTTAAGCCAGATCTGGGGTCTGTTCGGTGCAGCGAACCAGCTGTTAGCAGGTATTGCCCTGATGGCAGTGGCAGCATGGCTTGGCAATGCAGGTAAGAACAATAAGATGTTCTATGTGCCCATGGTATTTATGCTGGCAGCAACACTGACCAGTCTGGTCATTACAGTGAAGAATAAGCTTGTCATGATCAGCGGCGGCGCAGCAGCATGGGGTGATTGGTTCCAGCTTGTCTTTGCGGCAGCAATGGCAGTATTGGCAGTGATTCTGGTAATCGAAGGTTTCCAGACATTGTTTGTGAAGAAAAAAGCAGCATAAGATACATAAGCAATCGTATCGGATATAAGGAAAAATGAATCTGTAATATGCAAAAGCAGCCTCTTATCATATTATATTGGTAGGAGGCTGTTTTTAAAGAGAAAGAATGAGGAATGGTATATGTATAATCACAAGAAATCTTGGTATGGACTTTTATCCGGTATATGTCTGGGTATATTTCTTTTATCAGGCGGACAGGTCTATGCGAAAGAGAGCAGCGATCTGATGGAAAACGTGGAATATGATAACGGTGATCTCATTCATCCGGAAGGAGATGTGACTTTGACTGCGGATTATACACTGCCAGAAAATACATATTTGAACTGGTACGGCGGCAGTTTGACGATTGCATCCGGGGTGACCCTTACCATACCGGAAACCAGTTTTCTGAATATCAGCAGTCCGGGAGAAACTTTCTATGTGGAAGAAGGCGCCTGTATCCGGATAGAAGGTGCGCCGAGAGTAAACGAGGAGGAAGAAGGTAATCCTGTCTGTCATCTGCTTGTATATGCTACAAAGACGAGGATGTAAGCTATGAGGGTGGTCCCACAGAGGTTACCTTGGAGGATGGACAGCACTTGTATGTGCCAGTTGAAACAAGTGTTAAATTGGAGTAATAGAGCAGGCGTGACAAGGAATCAGAGGGTTGAACATTACAAATTGGACTAATAATATCACCTTTTACTTGATTTTTTTGTGCAAATTATATATAATGGTATTGTATAAATACAGTTTATGCTGAAGCGATACATATATATGCAGGTATCATTTTTGACAGTATGCAGTAGGAGGGAAGCAAAGAGGATAGCGGCATATATCATAAAAAGAGAAAGGGGTAATTTCAGTATGAATACAATTATTACAATTGGCCGTCAATTTGGTTCCGGCGGACGTGAAATCGGTAAGAAGGTAGCAGAGTATTTTGAAATTAAATTTTATGATAAGGATCTTTTGACCAGAGCAGCAAAGGAGAGTGGTTTCTGTGAGGAAATGATACAGAGTCATGACGAGCGTCCCACCAATTCTTTTCTCTATAATCTGGTTATGGATACCTATTCTTTTGGATATAATTCTTCTTCCTTTGTGGATATGCCTATCAGCCATAAAGTATTTCTCGCACAGTTTGATACCATTAAGAAGATTGCCAGTGAAGGGCCCTGCGTGATTGTCGGCAGATGCGCGGATTATGCCCTGCATGATTATCAGAACTGCCTGCATCTTTTTATCCATGCGGATGAGAAGAGTAAGATCAAGCGCATCATGGAGCGCTTTGAGGATGTCAATACAGAGCAGAAGGCCATTGATATGATGAATAAAAAGGATAAACAGCGTCAGAGTTATTATAACTATTACTCCTCCAAGAAATGGGGCCGGGTTGACAGCTATGATTTGTCTATTAACAGCGGTGTCCTTGGAATAGACGGTTCCGTGAAACTGATTTCACAGTTTGTGGAAGATTTCGAAAACCGATAATCTGGTTGCTTCATAATCTTGTTCGTGCTATAATGGGAAAAATTAACTGATTGTAATGAAGTGATTAAAAGTGGAGGAAGTATTGTGAGAAAAGTATTTTTAGGAGCTTTAACAACAATTCTTGTATTTTCCATGGAAACGGCAAGCGTATTTGCAGCAGGTCCGGGAATCGGACGAAATTATGTGGATGCAGATAATGACGGTGTTTGTGATTATGCAAACAGCAGCTGTGTTTATGTTGACGCAGACGGTGATGGTCTGTGCGATGGTTGTGGCATATATCACGGGTGTTGACGGTATTTGTGATAACTGCGGCATGAGTGGAGCCGGATATTGCGTAAATTATGTGGATGCAAATAACGATGGTGTCTGTGATAACTATGTATCTGGTCAAGGCCGAGGCTAGGGACGCGGTAATGGATGCGGAAGGGGCTTCTGTGGAGGACGCGGAAGGTAAAATGATTTAAAAAGAAATTGATGAAATAAGTTTGTTGGAAAATTCTTTGAAATTGTTCTTTTTGCGTTGGCAATGTGGACGGTTTCAGAGAATTTTTTGTTTTATGTTCTATATACTTTGCGGGTATTTGAAAAGATGTGCCATAAAGAATGCTGGCTTTGGATTGTATAATTGTATATGCATAGTATATGGTTGGTGCGGTGTACCTATGAATAAATAACTATGCGCAAAATCAAAGTTTAACGAATAGTTGGCATATTTTACATAGTTTACATAAATTTAGATATATGGAATATGCCAACTAGCGCGGCCTTTTTTAGAAAGCCGCTTTCGTTAAACTTTTTTGGAATATTGAGGAATTGTTTTGGAATTTATAATTATAATATAGTTTTATCAATGATAGCCGGCATATCTTTATTTTCATTTTCCGCTGCGTTCCCGATAGTCCTCGGAACTGTTATATTTGGTGATGTAGGTTTGATAGCCGCTTTGTTTGTCACGCAGTTCTTTGCGTGTCCTGACACGATCATAGGATTCATGGTAATCACGGACAAAGTTCATATTATCTGATCGGTTATGCTTTGCCCTGCGGCGTAAATAGATATAAATGATAATGACAAAGATTGCCGTTAAAGTAAATACACCAGCCATGTTTTATTTTTCCTCATTGTTAATCTGGTCAGATGTTTCCATATCTGTTTTGGGTTTTGTCAGCTTAGAAAACATGAATGTTGATTTTTTCTTTTCTTTTACAGGCGGAATATATTCTGTAAAGACTTTGGATTCATCAATCTGGCCAACTGTCATATAGGGTTGAATATCTGTCGGCAGGTCTTTTTTGCGAAGAAGCCTGTTGACCACAGATTTAATAGCTGCATAAATGACCGCAAAAATGGGCACACCCACGATCATACCTAAAACGCCGAACAAACCGCTGAAAATTGTGATTGCAAAGATAACCCAAAAGCCCGATAATCCGGTGGAGTCGCCAAGAATCTTGGGGCCTAAGATATTTCCGTCAAATTGTTGGATGACAAGGATTAAAATAACAAAATAAAGTGCCTGCAGGGGGTCCACCATCAAGACCAACAGTGCGCTGGGAATCCCGCCAATCCAGGGTCCAAAGAAGGGAATGACATTTGTTACACCTACAATTACACTCACAAGGATTGCATAAGGCGTTCCTATAATATTCGTACAGATGAAACAGATGATACCAATAATGATAGAATCCACAATTTTACCGCCGATAAATCCAATAAACGTACTGTGGATAAAACGAAAATTAGAAATCAGTTCATTGCCGCCTTTTCTGTCAAAAAGGGCGTAGGCAATTTTCTTAGCCTGGCCTGCAAATTTTTCTTTGCTGCCAAGCACATAAATGGAAAGGATAAAGCCAATGATAAAATTCCAAAATGCTTTAAAAACACCAAGGACGCTTAGGGACAATGTCTTAATCAGTTCATTGATGTGTGGAAGCAGGTTTGTATTGACATAATCCATGATTTTAGCTGAATATTGATTGATCAGCTGGTTGACTGCAATTTCAAGATCAGGATTATCCTTGATCAATCCCAGAGCCCAGTTTGTGAGGTTATTTACATATACAGGCATTTGGAAAATGATGCTCTGTACGCTGCGGATTACTTCCGGAATAATCAAACCAAAAAATTCGTAAAAAACGATAAGAATTAACACAATAGTCAATAAAATGGATATTGCCCGCATACGCTGTTTATTTTTGGACGTCATAGGTATATCCGCCTTAATATATATGGGCTTTATGATACACTTTTCCACTTTATTCAGTATTGGCGTAATCAGATATGCCAACACAAAGCCGTCGATGATTGGCATGGAAATCTGAATAATCTTACCGATTCCCCCCGTAAAACTGGAACGATGAAATAGCACATAATAGAATAAAATACTGCAGGCGATTACCAGGAAGGCTGTGATTCCCCAATAAAGATATTTTTTGTTAAACTTAAATTTCATTTGCAAAACCTCACCACTATACTACCAACGCTGTGATGTTGCGCATTGGCTCTGCGTCCATTATAACATCTTTTTAGAGTCCTGCCTAATAAATTTGCTTAAGAATATAATAAAAATGATAAAATTTTAGTGCTAAGTGCAGAAATACTTTGTATAATGGTATAATGGATTCGATAAACATTTGAACTATTATTTGAATATCAAAAGATATGTATTGGTATGCGATGCATGATGAGGTTTGTTATTATGAAATTACAGCAGGTACTAAGCCTTACCAGAAAGGCCATAGACGATTATCATATGATTGAGCCGGGGGATAAGATTGCGGTGGGCATCTCAGGCGGCAAGGATAGTCTCACACTGCTCTATGCCCTGCACGGGCTTCAGCGGTTCTATCCTGTACCTTTTACGTTGTATGCAGTGACTGTTGATTTAGGGTTCGGGAATCTGGATCTTGGAAAGATTGAGAAGTTGTGCAGTAGTCTGGGAGTGGACTATCATATTATAAAGACCGATATCGCAAAGATTATCTTTGAGGACCGGCAGGAATCCAACCCCTGTTCTCTATGTGCTAAAATGCGAAAAGGAGCACTAAATGACGCCATGAAGGCCGTCGGCTGTAATAAAGTAGCCTATGCGCATCATAAGGATGATGTGGTGGAAACTATGATGATGTCATTGATTTATGAGGGGCGTTTTCACACCTTTCGACCGGTGACGTACTTAGATCGCACCCAGATTACCGTAATAAGGCCATTAATCTATATGAACGAGGCGGATGTGATAGGTTTTGTGAGAAAGAATGATGTGCCTGTGGTCAAAAGCCCCTGCCCTGCGGACGGGCACACGAAACGGGAATATGTCAAAGAACTGGTACGGGAAATGAACAGGGAAGCACCTGGAGTCAAGGAGCGTATGTTTACAGCGATTACCAGTGGTAAAATAGAAGGATGGGGAACAGAGGATGGATGTAAACAGTAACCAGAATTATCATGATCAGCAAAATATCGAAAATATCAATAAAATGCGGGACGTCTTGGATACGCTTCCAAAATTCTGCAAACAGTTTTTCCGGGGTATTTCCGATTCCACATCTGCCCGTACCAGGCTTGCTTACGCCTATGATATCAGACTATTTTTCGAATTTCTGCATGAAAAGAATAGTTATTGTGCAAAAATGGATATCAGGGACTACCCTCTCTCATTGTTAGATATGTTGAGCAGGGAAGACATTGAGGAATACGCCGAATATCTATCTTATTATCAAAAGGAAGGTAAGGTTTATACCAATGATGAGCGCGGAAAGAAAAGGAAACTGGCTTCTTTGCGCAGCTTTTACAATTATTATTTTAAAGAAGAACTGATTGATAAAAATCCGGCGCAGCTAGTACCTCTTCCAAAACTGCATGAGAAGGAAATTGTGCGTTTAGATGCCGATGAAGTAGCGGTTCTTTTAGATCAGGTGGAGGACGGCACGGGACTTACTAAGACACAACAGCGCTTTCATAATGTAACCAAAGTGCGGGATGTGGCGCTTCTGACACTGCTCCTTGGAACAGGTATCCGTGTGTCCGAATGTGTTGGACTCAATCTTGGTGATGTGGACTTTCGAAATAACGGCATCAAAATCCGCAGGAAGGGTGGCTATGAGGCCATCGTCTATTTTGGCGATGAGGTGGAGGAAGCCTTACAGGCTTATATGGAAGAACGGCATCACACCATTCCGAAGTCCGGACATGAAGAAGCCCTCTTTTTATCCATGCAGAACAGAAGAATCTCTGTGCGTGCTGTGGAGAATCTGGTTAAAAAGTACTCTTCCACTGTCACCACGCTTAAGAAGATTACGCCCCATAAACTGCGCAGTACTTACGGCACATCCCTCTATCATGAGACAGGCGATATCTATCTGGTGGCAGATGTGCTTGGACATAAGGATGTCAATACCACCAGAAAGCATTACGCGGCGTTGGAGGAAGACCGAAGGCGTTCCGCGGCCAATAAGGTGACACTGCGGGAAAAATATGAGCCCTATGAAAAGGAACCATAATTTGTGTCTTAAGTATTATAGACAGGTATCGTCTGATACATCATAGTAAGGAATGATCAGATGTTGTCCATAACAGATTGTATCATTGGGAAGTGAATTCATTCGAATCACTTCGTTGATATATTCGTTGACAGAGGTATAATGTTCTTCATCCATATATGCTTCTGCGATTGACCAGAGAGTGTCATTGTTTGATACAGTGATACTCTTATAATATTTGTAAGATGTCTTGGCCGGGTCGCTTTGGGCACTGGAACGAAAGGTGCTCATGAAAATGGAGCATGTCACAATCAGGCACACTGTCATAACCAGTAACAGGAAGTGGTTACGCAGTTCCTTCTTACGACGCAGTCTGTTGTTATGGATTCTTCTTTCACTTCTCAAATCTTCTGCCCTGTAATATCTCGCAGTATTTCTCATAAGTATCACCCCGCCTTTCTGCCGTATGCAGGCCGCTTCTGCCTGCTCTATAAATTTGTTTCACATATAAAGATACGATTCTGTAGTATACATTAGAAACGAACAAACGTTGCGAACTAATGTTCTATATCCGTATTATACAGAACATATTTTCGATAGTCAATACTTTTTGCAAGAAAAATCGAACAAATATTCTGAATATGTGTTTGCTTTTTCATAAGAGCTGTGCTATGATAAATGTAATGACAGTTATAAACGGCACGTAGAAAGGATAAGGTTATTATTATGGCATATGGTAAGATAACTGCAAAACAACAGCAGATTCTTGATTATATCAAAGATGAGATTTTAAAACGCGGTTACCCGCCGGCTGTACGGGAGATTTGTGAGGCAGTCAATCTCAAATCCACCTCTTCTGTCCACTCCCATCTGGAGACGTTGGAGAAGAACGGTTACATAAGACGCGACCCTACGAAGCCCAGGGCTATTGAGATTTGCGATGACAATTTCCAAATGGTGCGCACGGAGATGGTTTCTCTGCCAGTGATTGGACAAGTGGCGGCCGGTCAGCCCATTTTGGCGGAAGCAAATATTGAAAGCTATTTTCCTGTACCGGCGGATATCGTGCCTAGCGGAGAATCTTTCGTACTTAAGGTGAAGGGCGATTCCATGATCAATGCAGGTATTTTAAACGGTGACCAGATTTTCGTAAAGAGCTGTCAGACTGCCAATAACGGAGATATGATTGTTGCCATGATTGACGATTCTGCTACGGTGAAGACGTTTTATAAGGAAGACGGACATATACGCTTGCAGCCTGAGAATGATTCTATGGCGCCGATTATCGTGGACGACTGTCAAATTCTGGGAAGGGTATTCGGGGTGTTCCGGCTTTTCCGGAGCTGATGCTTTATGGCAATTAGGGGCTGTGTCAACATTGATTTGTAGGTTTGTCAACATTGATTTTACTTGACAATTTTACAGAAGGCTGTTTATAATGACAGAAACAACTGCATAGTGATTGATGTCTTCAGGGCAGGGTGAAATTCCCGATCGGCGGTGACAGTCCGCGGGCGCGAAAGCGCGGGGCCTGGTGGAATTCCAGGACCGACGGTATAGTCCGGATTAAAGAAGGTGTGTTGGAAATCTCAGGCTAAGTCTGTCGATTTTTACTCTATACACTTTTATTCCTCTTCTGTCCTGCTCTGTTAGACTCATTTCCATACACCTGCTTTATAGCACCTGAAGGTCAGATACGCTTTCAGGTGTTAATTTTTTAAGCAGGAGGTTCCCTATGAACAAAACAAAAAAACTTGCAACAATCGGTATGCTCTGCGCAATGTCCTATATCGCTGTGACTGTAGGACGGATTCCAATTGTCCTCTTTTTGAAATATAATCCCAAGGACATTTTTATTACAATTGGAGGATTTATTTTTGGACCCGCCACTGCTTTTTGCATGTCCGTGATGGTTTCTGTCTTGGAAATGTGTACCATAAGCAGCACTGGTGTGATCGGATGCGCGATGAATATTCTTTCCACATGTGCATTTGCATGTACTTCTTCCTATGTGTATCAAAAAAGAAGAAATATATCCGGTGCTTTACTTGGGCTCTTTCTGGGGTGTGTGAGCATGATTGCGATTATGCTATTGTGGAATTATCTGATTTCACCTCTCTACATGGGATATCCCAGAGAAAAAATTGCCAAATTACTGCTCCCCGCATTTTTACCTTTTAATTTGATGAAAAGCGGTTTAAATGCTGCAGTCACGATGCTTGTGTATCAACCGATTGTTGGTTCTCTGCGGCGTTTGCACTTTCTTGACTCTGTATAGATTTCAAATCGGATAACAAGTTTTTTAAAAATTTCCAGTATGCACAATCTTGTGTGAGACATAATAATAGTAACTGTCTGGTCCATATGTGCTAAACAGTTATTATGTGACAAAATCAGGCGTTTTATGATTTTGACACGTAAAATGGGGGTCGATGTATTAAGAAGGGGGATGGAAACATGAGGAATAAAGGTTTAGACTGTCTTGCCCTGACAATTGCCATTATTGGTGCTGTCAACTGGGGGTTAATCGGACTTTTCAGCTTTGACCTTGTGGCATTTATTTTTGGTAACATGTCATGGTTTTCAAGGATTATTTACGCTTTGGTGGGTATCGCCGGACTTTATATTATTACTTTTTATATGTATACAGGCGGTGTGGAACAATCTCACGAAGCATAGAGCAAAAGCGTCTGCTATGGCAGATAGAAGGACAAATGAATATGCCCGTTTACCGGGCAGGACAAAAGAGCTCTGGTTATCTAATGCCGGAGCTCTTTTACGATAAAAAGGCAGCAAATAAGATAAGCAGGATACAAAAATCTAGTCAAAAAATCAGATCAAGATAGTTGAAATCCAAAAACTGGAATAGTATAATGAAGTAACTGTGTAACTAATCAGTAAGCTAAACAAGTGAAGCAACAGTTTGGGAAAGGGAATTTGGTAAAATGACGGTATTTGATTCGGTATTGCTTAACGTATATAGGACGCGTTTATACTTGCCGCTGTTGCTCTTGGGGGTTATGTTTTTCGTATCCCCCAGATTTCGGCGGACAGTCGATAAAGTTGTAGATTTTTTTTCCGGTTTAAATATAGGCACCATGGCGGCTGTGTTGTTTGTGTTCACATTTCTGCTCTCGGTTCTTGTCTGCTATGACGGGAAAAGCTGGGGCGGGGATTTCAGCCAGTATTTTGCACAGACCAGAGCCCTTGCAGACCATGCCATAGACGAATGGTATGAGAAAAATATCTTTATCATCAATACTTCCGCGGAAGGGATTGGATCCGATGTATATCCTTGGATTTGGTCTATTTTGCTGTTGCCCATGTACAAGCTTTTCGGCTTCCAAATTCCACTGCTAAAACTGTATGAGGCATTGTATTTTGCAGCCAGTATGATTCCCCTTGTGCATCTTTTGAGAAGAAGAATGAGCGGCAGGCCTGCCTTTTTGATCTGTCTGGGCATCGCCTGTAATCTGTCCTTTTTGATGTATGTAAATTCCATCGAATCCGACCTTCCCTGTATGTTCGTGATACTGCTGACCTTGGATATCTTTGATATCTATCATGAAAATTATGATAATTATGCTATATGGCGTGGTATTGTGCCGGGATTTTTTTTAGGAATTTTATTGTTTGCCGCCTGTGAGACAAAGACCATGAATCAGGCTCTCCTTCTTGCGCTGATGGTTTATGATGTGATTATGATTGTACTATCTTTGCGCAAAGTATTTAGCGGGCAAGAACAGAGGCTTCCACTTCATCTATATTTGCGCAGGGGGCTTGTGATGGCAGTCCCATTTATAAGCTGCTTGGTGACGGCCAGGATATTTTATGCCTATCTGCCCAAAAGCGGCGGCACATACAACGATTATTTTGAGTTTACCATCGGCCGATTAAAAGAAAATATCGCAGGCTATTTCAAAATTCTGGGGCAGATGGTATGTGCTACCTCTCGGCCGATCATTGCCTGTATCAGTTATACGGGCGTCTGCATTTTGCTTGTGCTGGCCGTCATTGGAATCTTTTATAAATATAAAGAAGAACTGTATCTGTTTATTTATGTGGGCGGTATGATGTGTATGCTCTTCTTTTATGATTATATGGGGGCACGGTTTATTTTTGCCATATATCCGCTCTTGCTGCTGTTTGCCTATTGGGGCTATTTATTTGTAAAAGATAAGTGGATGCAGTATAAATGGATGCAGTGGGGCAATCTGCTGATGAAAGACGGCCTGTTTCTGTATATGATCATCTTGTTCGTCTCCTTTTTGGCAGTGGCGTTCTCTATCCAGACGGGGCGCTATTCCCTGCGGCAGGCAGATTCTGAAATGGCTGAGGCGTTCTATACCTATGTCAATGACAATATAAGCGATGATGAAGTGATATATTTCTTTAAACCAAGGGTTTTATACTTATATACGAATGTCTATTCTTATAACTGGTATAACGAAATCGACCATATGGATATGGCCGATTATATAGCAGTCTGTGTGGAGGACGGATACGATCGTGTGCACGCATATGCAAAAGAAAACGGCACATTGGTGTATGAGAACGAAATGTTTTGCTTGTATGAATTATGAACGACGGCATAATTTCTGATTATAGTGAAGGTACTGCCTGACAAATTCCCGATAGTTTTGTTTGGACATCAGGGCTTTCCCTTTCTGCAGATATATGGTGGCAGAGTCATACTTGGTGATATAGCGGAAATTGACCAGATAAGCCCTGTGGGAACGAAAGAAGTCCTCTCCTGCCCGTTTCTCCAGATCTTTCATTTTACCATAGTATTCTATATCTGTGTCCATGGTATGAATCATGATTTTCCGGTTAAATACTTCAGCGTAGACGATATCCGCCGGGTGTATGGTAATGTGTTGTCCGCCAGTGGTGATTAAAATGCCGGGGCTGTTCTTTTCAGCGGTTCTTTTCGCGGATGCGGTCTCATTTCTGTCCACAATCTGTTTCCGGGCATTTTGAAATACTTCTGCAAATTTATTGTTTGCAAAGGGCTTAATCAGATAGTGGAAGGCTCTCACATCGAAGGCTTCCAGCATATGTTCCGCGGTGGCTGTCACAAAGATAATCACCAGTTGTTTATCTTTCTGCCGCAGCCTTCTGGCGGTCTCCATGCCGTCTATCTGCGGCATCTGAATATCCAAAAAGAGGATATCCGGCAGGGAATCCACGGCCAAAAGCGATTCGCCAGAGGGATAGAATAGTATGGTGTCAGTGGGGTAAAGGCATTTTATTTTCTCAGCAATATAATCCCTTACGTCTCTTTCATCGTCACATATCCCAATCCGCATCTTTGTCATTCCTTTCCATTACAGCTTATCTTTTTCGATAAAAACACCGTCCCGCCAGATGCGCTCTAAATCATAGAAAAGGCGGTTCTCTCTGTCAAAAATATGAAGGATAATATCCTGAAAATCCATCAGAATCCAATTGGCATTCTGATAACCTTCCATCTGTTTCAATTGGCAGCCTTTATGACCAAGGACTTCTGAGACATGATCTGCCATCGCCTGAATCTGGCTCTTGTTGCTGCCATCCGCTATGATAAAATAGTCTGCAATGGTGGATATATGGCTGATATCGATGATACGGATATCTTCTGCTTTCTTATCTTCCAGGGCCTCTATGGCAAGCTTTGCAATTTCGTTGGTGTTCATGGGTATCATCTTCTTCCTTTCTTAGATTTTCCAGCATGAAGTGTCAGCTGTGTTTATAGTATTGGTATGTTTCTTCTGTCATATGATCAATCTGGCCGTCTGTGGTCTTAAGATAGGCCAGCGTGTTTTCCAAAATTTTAGCCATGGTAGCATCCAGGTCCCGGTAGGCCATCTGGCGGATTGTTTCCAAATCGGCTACATGTTTGCGGCCAGGCTCGATATAATCGGCAATATAAAGTATTTTTTCAAGTCTGCTCATTTTGGGCCGGCCGGTGGTATGGTAACGAATGGCATTTAAGATATCGGCATCTGTCACTTTATATCTTGTCTGTGCCAGGTAGGCGCCGACTTTAGCGTGCAGAAGCGCGGAAGGATTGATACGCTCCACCTCTGTTATTTCCAGCCGATTCTTTTCACACAGGGCAATCTGTTCCTCTCCCTTTAAGGGCTTGGCACAGTCATGCAAAAGGCCGGCTGTCATAGCGCTGTCCATATCCGCTCCATGGGCCATGGCCAGGCAGGCAGCTGTATAGGATACCCCCAGGGTATGCAGATAGCGTTTGGAGGATAACTCCTGTTCCATCGCCTTGCGAAGTTCATTTAAGTCCATTTTATTTTTACTGCTCATTTGCATCTCCTCCTACCTCAGTATGGGATATATAGGGTTATATTTGATAAAGTTTGTGTTTTAAAATATAGGCTTCCACCGCTTCCGGCACCAGACCGTGTATAGATTTGTGCGCTTTTACTTTTTCTCGAATCATGGAAGAAGAGACATCCATGGAGTTGATCTCCAAAAGGGAAATAATGGCATGATACCTTTCCTGCAGATCGGCAATCTGTCTTTCCATATCTGCGGGGGACTTATCATCCCGCACGGCAGCCAATATATGACAATTGGCAAAAATCTCCGCCGGTTTTTTCCAGCTGTCGATGGCCCACAGACTGTCCGCACCCAGAATAAAATAATACACAGTGTCAGGGGCGGCGGTCTTTAAGTCTGCAAGCGTTTCATAGGTATAGGTATTTTTCTTTTTAGCTACTTCCAGCATGGACAGCCTAAAAGCGGGAAAATCCTGAATGGCCAGACGCGTCATCTCACATCTTATTTCTCCGGGCAGCACCTCTTGTAAATCTTTCATATAAGGTACACCGCTTGGAATAAACAGTATTTTGTTTAAAGAAAATTGTTCCAGCGCTTTTTGGGCAATCGCCAGATGTCCCATATGGATTGGATTGAAGGTTCCGCCCATGATGCCTACGCTTTTCATCTGCCATCTATCCTCCGGTTATAATAGATTCTGGTATATACAGGACGGTTTATGCTTTGGGTAGAACAATCTTTGGATTTTTCTTATCCGGTTTATATAGTACGAATTTTCTGCCGATTACCTGCACTACCTGGGAGTGGGTCCGTTCCGACACGACTTGTGCAATTTCTTTGGGATCATCCAGGCAGTTTTTAAGAACGGCAACCTTGATTAACTCCCTTGTATTAAAACATTCTCCGATGCCAGCAGTAACCTCAGGTGTCAGGCTGGATTTGCCAATTTGAAAGACGGGGTCTAAGGTACTTGCTAAGCTTTTTAAATAAGACCGCTGTTTACTTGTCATAGTTTCCTCCGTTTTGCTAAATTTATGATGATAATGTCCATCTTGAAAGGCGAAGCAGCCTAGCGATAATAATCAAAGGACAGTCCATACATTCTCACGGTGCTCCCCTCTGTGATGCCAAGCGCTTCCAGCTGCTCCAGGATACCGTTTCTTTTCATAAAATCCTGAAAGAATTTAAAGCCCTTTTCCGACTCCAAATTTGTGTAAGAAAGCATTTTCTCGATACGCGGGCCTTCCACCACATATTCATCAGCAGCTTCATCGTAAACCACCGTATAAGGCTCTTTCTCGATATCAAAATGGTATTCCGGGAAAAATTCCTGTTCAAATATGACAGGCGTATTGTCAAGTTCGGCAAGTTTGTGGTGGATGGCATAGAGAAGTTCTCTCACCCCCTTGCCGCTTACTGCGGAAATGGCATAGACTGGGATGCCCTGAGGTTCAAATTCTCTGCGGATTGCCGCCACGGGATCGTCTTCCCCGTAAATCATGTCGATCTTGTTGGCGGCGATGATCTGGGGGCGGTTAGAAAGTGTCTCATCATAGGCAGAAAGCTCCTGATTGATGGCATAGATGTCTGCCACAGGATCCCTGCCTTCCGTAGACGCAGCATCTACAATGTGGACAATCAGCTTCGTCCGTTCAATATGGCGCAGAAATTCATGACCAAGACCGACTCCGTCGGAAGCGCCTTCAATCAGACCAGGGATATCCGCAATGACAAATCCTTTGGCATCTTCCAAATCTACAACGCCAAGATTGGGATTTAAGGTGGTAAAATGGTAATTGGCAATCTTTGGGCGGGCATTGGTCACCTTGGATAAGAAGGTGGATTTACCCACATTGGGAAAGCCTACAAGCCCTACGTCTGCAATGACTTTCAATTCCAGAATAAGTTCCAGTTCCTGGGCTGGCTGGCCGGGCTGCGCGTACTTGGGCGCCTGCATGGTGCTGGTGGCATAATGCTGGTTGCCGCTGCCGCCCCTACCGCCTTTTAAGAGTAGAAACCGACGGTTGTCCCCGGACATATCGGTAATCACTTTACCGCTGTCCGCCTCACGGATTACGGTGCCTTCGGGTACTTTGATGGTGATGTCTTCCCCGTTTTTACCGGCGCAGTTCTTCTTACCGCCCTCTTCACCGTTACCGGCACTGTATTTGCGGATGTGACGGAAATCTGCAAGGGTATTCAGTCCATCGTCCACCTCAAAGTAGACACTGCCGCCTCTACCGCCATCGCCCCCATCGGGACCGCCGTTCGGTACATATTTTTCCCGTCGGAAGGATACGTGCCCATTACCGCCTCTCCCACTCTTTACATAGATTTTTGCGCGATCTGCAAACATATATCTGTCTCCTAAATCTGAAAAAAGCCCCAAACACCTAGATGTTTGGAGCCGTTTCGCTGGTCTTATTTCTCCACAGGATATACGGAAGCCTGTTTCTTGTCTCTTCCTTTTCTCTCAAAACGAAGAACACCGTCAATCAAGGCAAACAGGGTATCATCTCCGCCGATACCTACATTATTGCCGGGATGAATCTTGGTTCCGCGCTGTCTGTATAAGATATTTCCTGCTTTGACGAACTGTCCGTCAGCTCTCTTCGCACCTAATCTCTTAGCCTCGGAATCACGACCGTTCTTGGTGGAACCGACACCTTTCTTATGTGCAAAAAATTGAAGGTTCATATTCAACATGGTATTACACCTCCTCAAATGTCAATTTACAATGTTTCTGCCCGTACTGTTTTTCAACCTGACTTAAGCCGAGCACCAGAGAATCCATGAGTACTTTCGAGGACTCACTGATGGGACACTGCTTGAACAGACATTCTATAGAGCCCGCTCTTGCATTTTCTTTTACCTGTACCGGTTCTTTCGTAATCTTCTCGAAAGAATTGACGGTGTTGATCACCAGCATGGAAACCGCTGCACAGACAATATCCTTACCGCTGTCCGCGTATCCGGCATGGCCCTCACAGGTAAATCCCCGGTATTCTCCGGTTAATGTTTTATGGATTGTAATCTTCGTCATTACGCGTTGATCTTATTAATCTGAATCTGCGTATACGGCTGTCTGTGACCATTTTTCTTGTGATAACCGGTCTTGCTCTTATACTTGTAAACGATGACTTTGCGGGCCTTACCCTGATCCATAACGGTTCCGGTTACGGTAGCACCTGCTACATCGCCTGCAACTTTAAGTTCCTGATCGCTGACAGCGATCACCTGGTCGAATGTTACAGTCGTACCCACCTCAACGTCGAGTTTTTCCACTCTGATGATATCACCTTCGGATACTTTGTACTGTTTTCCGCCTGTTGCAATGATTGCGTACATATGGCACCTCCTATTCATGAACACGAAGTTCATTTACTCGCTAACTATGGTGATGTCTCTCAAAAGACATACTTTTACCTCGCTATGCGGCATACTCATTAATCATATACATTTTATCCCGGTTTGTCAATGAAATTTTTAGCGATTATCTAATCTTTTATCTACTTCTGCTTTCAGGACACGTTCGATTCTTTCATGTAAGTCCTGTGTCTTGAAAGGTTTGAGAACATAGTCGTTAATCCCAAGCTTAGAACTTTCCACAATCGTCTGTTTTTCACGCTGGGATGTGAGCATGATCACAGGAATTTCCTGACAATTTTCCATCTCCCGAATCTGGCGCAGTGTCTCGATGCCGTCTAAAGGCGCCATTTGCACATCTAATAAAATCAAATCCGGCGGGGTTTTCTGACTGAGATACTGCAAGGCACGGATACCGGAATTTAAAGCGATCACTTCATAAGATCTCTTAAACTCCTGTTCGATTGTTGCCAGACTGATGCTGTTATCATCTACAGCCAATATCGTTAACTTACTATCCACTTTAATCCTCCTTTTGTAGCTGTTCTATTAACTCACGCAGCATCTGTTCTGCTGCGTCGTCCTCATATAATTTAAGTAGTTCCCTGATCTTTTCGAGTGATGCTGCGGTCTGTGTACTCAGCTGGTATTCCAAGAGCGCTTCTATCTTATGGGCGCAATCCTTAGACATAAAGTTTTCCAGATCGTTAAGGGCTGTTTGAATCTCCTGCAGTAGATTGGATTTTTCAATTTTCACTGCTTTTGTTTTCTTGTCCCCGGTCTTTTGCAGGGTGTCCAAATATTGCTGTATATACTCTAATTGTTCTTCATATTCCGCTAAAAGCTTTTCGGCGTGGCTGTCTACAAACGTGTAATCGTCCCTTTTTACGGCTTTTTCTTGTTCTCTGGCTCTGTTTGAAACCTGCATGGCGCCTACATTGGCGGAAGCACTCTTTAACGCGTGTACCTCAATGCCATATGCTTTATAATCCTTTTCTTCCCAAAGCTCCCGCAGTACTTCCAGTTTTCGTCTGCCGTCCAGACAATACAGACTTAGAAGCTCATTGAAATCTTCGATACTGGCAGAAGAATGCTCGGCCACCTCATCTGTATCGATTCCTTCGATAATAATGTCCTGAAATTTCATGAGGTTGCTGTTACTTGACTGGAGACTGTCCATCCAGTTGCCGCCCATAATCCGTTTCTCTTCCGGAATCCATTTTAGAAGTATCATATGCAGGGTCCTTCTGTCAATGGGTTTTGTAAGAAAATCCTGAAAACCGTTTGTCAGGAAAGTTTCACGCATCCCTTCCATGGCATTGGCAGTCAAGGCTATGATGACCGGAAGGGTGCCGTTTTGCCCACATTCGCTGCGGATATGCTGTACCGCTTCGATGCCGTCCATACCTGGCATCATATGATCCATAAAAATAATATCAAACACATTTGCATTGACAAATTGTATGGCTTCCATACCGCTTTCAGCCTCCGTTATTTCCAGGCCATAGGTCTGCAGCAAAGATCTGGAGACTTTTCTGTTAATCATATTGTCGTCTACAACCATCACCGTACAGTTCTTAGCCATGAAAGGTTCCAGCGGTTTTTCGTGTTGGACTTCCACTTCCGGCACTTCAGACAGCGGTCTTTTGTCTACAATCTTTTGTAAAATGTCCACACTGAATGTGGAACCTTCACCATATACGCTCTCCACATGAATAGAGCCGTCCATCAATTCCGTCAGATGCTTCGTGATGGAAAGGCCGAGCCCGGTGCCTTCCACACTCCTGCTGCGCTTAGAGTCAAGTTGTCTGAAATTCTCAAAGATTCTTTCCATATCTTCTTCGCGAATACCACAGCCGGTGTCTTCGATACGGAAAAGCAGCCGTTCCGTATCCTCAGTTTCCCCAGGCGTACCCTGTACGTAAATCTTGACATGCCCTTCCTTGGTAAATTTAAGCGCATTGCTCAAAAGATTGATCAGAATCTGTTTGATACGCCCTTCATCTCCCAGATAGCGGCAGGGAATAGACATGTCAAACTCGCTCATCAGCATAAGACCATGCTGTGAAGCAACGATATCCATCATATTCAATACTTCATTCACAAGTGTTTTCAAATGATATTCAGATAATGATAATTCTATTTTACCTGCCTCTACTTTGGATAAATCGAGAATATCATTGATCAGTGCCAAAAGATCACGGGAAGAGGATTTAATGTCACATGCATAACCGTATACCTTCCGGCCTCTGCTTTCTTCCATAATGATATCGCTCAATCCAATAATAGCGTTCATAGGCGTTCGTATTTCATGGGACATATTGGCAAGGAAAGCGCTTTTGGCTATGTTTGCCTGTTCTGCCTGTTCCCGCACCAGCTTAATCTCTTCAATATAATTTCTCGTTTCCGTCACATCCAGAATCAAAATGACATGACCCTTTTTCTCCCCATATTTATCAGCTATCTGTTGTACATGAACTTGATAAAAATGATCATTTAGGGAAAATTCTTCTTGTACATTCTCGTAAAGGATATCCTGTGGAAAACCTTCCAGCTCTTCGATATGCTTTCCAATCGTTTGCAGACCCAGATCATGGAAAACAGCCGCAGCAGCGGGATTAAAACTGACAATCCGCTTGTGTTTGTCTATGGCGATGACACCGTCGTTCATACTGTCAAGTAAAATACCGGATGCCAGACTGCTGAAATCGTATACTTTTCTACTCCAAATGAGAATGACCACGCTAGAGAGGATGATGCCCAATACAAATGGAGTCGGGTCGTATACACTGGTCAGTTTCATGACATAAGTACACAGTACCACCACCGGTACAAAAGAAAGGACCAGAATCAGTTTATATTTTCGATCTGCGGCATAATCCGGCTTTTTCATGCAGACACGAATCAAAGCATACAGCGAGAAAAAATAGGGAATGATCAGACCGCATGACATAAAGAGCCAGTAGCCGGGACCATAGGTAAGACTTAAATAATGATGGCCGTCTGCAGTCTGCAGCCAGTCTACACTGCGATAAAAAAGTGTATGTAAATCACAGGTAAAGATTAGACCCCAAATGAAAAGATCAACTATTTTAAGAATTTGCAGGATTTTTTTCGGTGCCTTTTCGTAACAATAGCTGAACATAAAATAACAGTAGCTGATGGGAATCGTTAATGAGCCCACATACTGCATTTTCACGGACACCAACGCCGCTTCTACCGTAGGCGCTGTCAGCTCCAGCAGATATCCTGCGTTTTGTATCAACGAGCCCATCAGAAAATACTGCATCAGTTTCTGCTCGCGGGAACCGTCTCCCTTTAACAAAAGATATAATGCAAACACAATTGCACCGATGCCCAAAAGGCTCAGTCCGATAAATAATGTACTCATATTCCTGTATCACCATATCTGTTTTCTAATCTATATGTTAAAAATATCCATTCTTTATGATAACAGCCGACACGCTTTCTGTCCACCAAAAACTACGCTTTCCGGACTTTTTTGTAGACATCGTTTCGCGCAGCGCATTATTTCTTGATTGTCAGTAAGGCGTTAAATTCTTCATCATTGTAATAGAAAAACAACAGGACGCCCAGTATGGCTACTCCGATAGTAATATAGATGTCAGCCACATTGAATTTCGGAAAGTCAATGGGTACGAAATAGATAAAATCCACCACATATTGTCTGGATACACGATCAATCAGGTTGCCGATGGCGCCGCTGATAATGAGAAGCAGACATATACGCATACCATAAAAACGCCTTTTAGCGGGAAGCGTGAGAAATTTCCAGACCATGATGATGATCACCACACTTGTCAAAAGAATCAAAAAGGTCTGTCTGCCGGCAAAAGAACTGAAAGCGGCCCCTGTGTTTTCCAGATAGCTTAGTTCCAGGATGCGTTTGATGATAACAAAGCTGTCCTGGCCTTTTAAGTGTGTGATGGCCAGCTGTTTGGTGTATTGGTCAAAACAAAGCAGGAGAAACAAAGCCAGGACAGCGGCCCCGTTTCTTTTCAGGTTTTTCAATGAAAAGTTCATGGAAATAGGATTCCTTTCTGTTGCGGTGAAAGATATCAGCTGATGGTAAATAAATAGGCTGCAATCTGTGCCCGGGAACTGAAATCTTCTGTTTCCAGAAGTTCACGGACTTCTTCTTTCGTATAGAATTTTGCATCAATCTGCTCATTTTCCGAAGTATGGTCCTCAAAACTGCCCTCTACATCCACAAAAGCAATCTGTGTCTTGACATCGGAAAAAGCAACCGCGGCAAAGGAAGGCGGCAGGATGCTTCGGATGCCTTTGACGTTCAGTCCTGTCTCTTCGTATAATTCCCGCTGGATACATTCCTCTATGGATTCCCCCTCTTCTATCATGCCTGCACAGAGGTTGTAGATCAACCGGTTGACACCCATGCGGAATTCCCGCAGAAGAAGCATTTTATCCTCACAATAGGCTACGATAGACACGCCGCTTATCTTCTTCCCGATCATGTCCGGACCTGCAATCTCGTTGCGGCTGACAATCTCATACTTTTTCTCCCGGCCGGCCTTGTTGCGGTAAGTCAGTTCGTAGTTCTTTAAGTATCTGCCGTCTTTGACTTTTTCCATTTTCAGAAGTTCCATATCAGTCGTCCTTTCTCATTTGCTGTGCAAAGCTTGCATCCACTTTCTTGCGGGTCAGTTCCATCAGACCAAGTCCCGTCATATCCACCACGTTGGCAGGCACGGAATCCTGCCGTAAAAGTTTTCTCATATATTCAATCAGCTGTGTCTCATGCTCTTTTTGTTTCAGGTTGATAAAGTCTACCAAAATCATACCGGAAAGGTTCCTGGCACGAAGCTGTAAAGCGATCATCCGGGCAGCTTCCTGGTTGATTTTCACAAAAGTTTCCTCGGCATTTTTGCCGGTCTCACATTTACCGGTGTTGACGTCAATGGAAATCAACGCCTCTGTTGGCTCGATCACCAGATATCCGCCCGACTTAAGCCATACTTTTTTGTCCAAAAGTTCCTGGATACGTGCTTCCACCGCATACAATTTATGAAGGGGCAGAAACTTGTCTTCATAAAAGCGTATCGGGACGTCTGTGTCTTGAAAGGTTTCCTGTAAAGTCTCATACACAGCAGGCAGGTCTGTGATCACTTCGTCATACTCTGTTCGGTAGGTGTTTTGGACGAAGGTGATATAGTCGGGTTTACTGTGGTATAGGCAGCTATAGCAGGTGCGTTTGTCGGCGACGGCAAGGATGTGAGAAAGTGACCTGGTAAGTTCTTCCGCCTCCTGCTCTAGAGGGGATTCCTCCATTAACGTCCCTGCATTGGTGCGCACGATAATCCGATAATGTTCGGAAAGAAGCTGCAAGGATTCCAGACTGCGGAACCTGTTGAGCTGCTTTTTGCTTAACTTGGAGGATACCTGGACACTGCCTGCGGTTTCCTTCTCTTTTGCGCGGGTATCTTTTGGGGTTACATCCCTTGTCCCCACCACCACATAGCGGCCGGACAAGGATATCTTCGTTGTGACGCTTGCCAGTTTGGTCTTCATCGGTTCTTTGATGACCTGGACAAGGATTTCATCGCCGGTCTTTATGCTGCCGTCAGGTTTTCGGTTTACCACAATGGCGGCTTTTGCGTCGGCCATGGGAAGAAATGTCAGATACCTGCCGCCCAGATCAACAAAGGCGGCATCTATATTCTGGGAGATATTCTGTACTTTGCCAATATAGATATCTCCCACGGTTATCGCTTTTTCCTGCTGGGCGCGGGCAGAAAGGATTTGACCGCCGCTTAGGAGCAGGCTGAGGAGCTTATCCTGTAATTTCAGGATAAGGATTTTGCCGGTGGAGGTCATTTAGGCACCTCCCTGTAATAGAAGCGGCACAAACCGTCTTTCGTCCTTTTCTTCGGCAAGGTCTGCATAAGTCTCCAGTCTTGTCACCTGGATGTCATCCGGGGGTATCTTACAGCCGGTAAAATCACAGAATTTCTCGAAGACCACGGTAGGTTTGATATTGCCGCTGCTGCTGGCGTCCAGGGTCATCTGCAGGCAGGGGATGGTCAGGCGCTTTTCCAAAGGGTCTGTGTTAAACACTGCCGCTGCTGTTGACATGATTGCAGCTAATACCTGTGTTTCTCCCACGTGCATCTCATAAATGCCCTGCTTTAAATCGATTTCCAGAACACTCTTTTTGGTCTCCTTGGTATAGGGAATCTGTTCCTGCGCATAGAAAGATGCCGCGGCCTTTTCCAAATCAGAAATCGCAAGACAACCCTTTTTACTATGCAGTTGATAGGATGCGGCGGCAACACTGGCCATGGCGTTTTTAACTGTGTCGGCCAGTATACGGGCATCCAAAATCTGTACACCCTCCACCATGGTCTGATTGAGAGCAGATACCAACTCCTGGGTTCCTCTCAGGGAATTAACTTCTATATCCAGATACTCTCCCAGACTCTCGATGCCAACCCCGAGAGGCGCGGCGAAAGACATAATCTGGTGGGGGCTGAACCCTTCCGAATAGCGGATGTCAATCCCGGCACGGCGGATTGCCTTCTGAAAAAAGCGCATCATATCCAGGTGGCCGATGAATTTCATGGACCCGTATTTTGCAAATTTTATCCTGATCTTCATGCTTCTTTCATCCCTTCCTCATAGCATACCCCGCCGCCAAAACGCTTGGCGCCGCAGCCCTGGCATTTCATCCGGCAGTTCTCAGACACAATCCCTCCTTTAGCTTTCTTCCACTCTCTTAAGAGAAATTCTCTGGTAACGCCGCAGTCTATGAAATCCCAGGGAAACATTTCATCATCGGCCCGCTCCCTGGTAGTATAAAATCCGATGTCCAGACCGCAGTCTGCAAAGCTTTCAAGCCATACCTCATTGCGGAAGGATTCGCTCCAGGAATCGAACATACAGCCTCGTCTATAGGCGGTGAGAATGGCCTGTCCCACCCGCCTGTCTCCTCTGGCAAAGACGCCCTCTAAGACACTGACGTCCGCTTCATGCCAGTTGTATTTGATGCTCTTTTGGTTGAGCTGTGCCATAATGCCCTGTTTGGTCTGATGAGCCTTATCCAGGAATTCTTCTTTGGTGCACATGGGCGCCCACTGAAAGGGCGTAAAAGGTTTTGGAATAAAAAAGGAGGTGCTGGTGACAATCTGCACTCTGCCATTTACCCGCTTTTCTTTGGGCACAGTCTCGAAGAAGACAGCTGCAATCTTGTTGGAGAGTTCTCCGATTCCTCTGATATCTTCTGGCGTCTCGGTGGGCAGTCCCAGCATAAAGTACAGTTTTACCCTGGTCCAGCCGCCCGCAAAGGCCAAGGCGGCGCCTTTCAAAATGACTTCTTCGGTCAATCCCTTATTGATCACGTCCCGAAGACGTTGACTGCCGGCTTCCGGGGCAAAGGTGAGGCTGCTCTTTTTGACATCCTGTACCTTGCCCATGACATCTAAAGAAAAGGCGTCAATCCTGAGGGATGGCAGGGAGATATTGATATGCTTTCTGTCACAGTCTTCAATTAAGAAATCTAAAAGCTCATTTAACCGGGAATAGTCGCTGGAACTTAAGGAACTTAGGGAAATCTCCTCATGTCCTGTGTTGGCAAGCATTTTAGCGGCATATTCCTTAAGCATGGACACATCCCGCTCTCTGACCGGCCTGTAAAGCTGTCCGGCCTGGCAGAAACGGCATCCTCTGATACAGCCCCGCTGAATCTCAAGCACCACCCGGTCCTGCGTCACTTTGATGAATGGCACCACCGGTTTGTCCGGGTAATGGGTGTGGGACACATCCATCACAATCTCTTTGAGAATGGTGTCAGGCGCCTGATCATACAGCTTACGGCGCTCTTTGACCGTGCCGTCTTCCTGATAGACCTCTTCATAAAACCCAGGCACATAGATACCGGGAATTTGGGCGGCACCTTTCAAAAAGTCCAGGCGGGAACCGCCATTTTTTCGGTTTGTCAGATACCAGTCAAGAAGGGGACGGTACTGGGTCTCGCCCTCTCCGATATAGAACAGATCGAAGAAATCAGCGATGGGCTCCGGGTTATAACTGCAGGGGCCGCCGCCAATGACGATGGGCATGGATTCATCTCTGTCTTTTGCAAGAAGGGGAATCTGCGACAAATCCAGTATCTGCAGGATATTGGTGTAGCACATTTCATACTGTAAAGTGATACCCAGAAAATCCATATTTCGGATAGGCTCTTGCGATTCCAGCCCAAAAAGAGGGATATTCTCCCTGCGCATAATCTGGTCTAAATCCGTCCAGGGAGAATATACCCTTTCGCACCATACATCTTCATAACTGTTGAACATACTATAGAGAATCTGGATGCCAAGGTGTGACATGCCAATCTCATAGACATCGGGAAAACACATGGCAAAGCGCACCGACACCTGCTTTTTATCTTTCATGACGGAGTTGACTTCTCCGCCGATATAGCGGGCCGGCTTTTCCACATGCATCAAAATATCGTCACATAATGCTAATTTTCTCATCCTCGTAAAGCTTCCTTAAATGGTTTGACTTGTAGATTCAGTATATCGGATTTACTTTCCAAAATCAAGCAGTCCGGCTAGTTGATCGAGAACCTGATTCTGTTCTACGTCGCCTTCATACAGATGAAAGGTATCAGCAAGAATCATATCATATACCTCACCGGTTGTGTAGTCGCCGATTTTACTGCCGTTGGTATCACATACCAAAAATCCTACAAACAAAAGGACCGCCAATACCATACGGTACTTAAAACTACTTATGGAAGCGCCGGGGATTTCTTGATTTTCCGGGGATTCTCCATAGGAAAAAGCATTGTTTGGGTCTGAAAAGGACCGTTTATCATATAACGGCATCTGTGTGTTTTTGCCGTAAAGAATCTGCTCTCTCTGTCTGATTTTAACCCGATTGCCCATATTTTCCTCCCGGATGAATTTTGCCAGTTCCATTTTCTTTTCCAGCGTTGCCTTACCACTCATTTTCATGTAGTTCCTTATACAGTACTTTGCTAAATTTTATGTAAAAGAGGACAAAAAAAGAACGTACCCGGATGGTACGCTCTCCTGTTTGTATTTTCTTACGGCTGTAGTCAACGTTTCGCAAGTTCAGCGGTAATCTCCTCCCAGGTCACATTTTTCTCCGCCATCAGCACCATCATGTGATAGAGGAAATCGGAGATTTCATATTTGACCTCGTTGGCGTTTGGATTCTTGGCGGCAATGACGATTTCCGTTGCCTCTTCTCCCAGCTTTTTGAGAATCTTATCTAAGCCCTTGTCGAACAGATAGTTGGTATAGGAGCCTTCTTTGGGATGGATTTTCCTGTCTTTAATGACTTCAAACACCTGCTCGAATACCTTGAGGGGATTGGTCTCCTCATATTCCTTGGCCATGATTTCATGGAAGAAACAGGAATGTGAGCCGGTGTGGCAGGCCACGCCAATCTGGGAGACTTTGGCTAAAATGGTGTCCTTGTCACAGTCTGCAGTGAGAGATTTCACATACTGATAATGGCCGCTGGTTGCGCCCTTGACCCAGAGCTCATCACGGCTTCTGCTGTAATAGGTCATCTTTCCTGTCTTTAACGTCATCTGGTAGGCATCCTCGTTCATGTAAGCTACCATCAGTACCTCGTCGGTTTTATAATCCTGCACCACCACGGTCACATGTCCGTCGGAATTTAATTTGAAATCCTCCCAGCAGATGGCGGGTTCAAAGGTATTTACCCGGATGGCGTTGTTCTGGCAAAGAGCCTTGATGGACAGAAGCTCTTTCGCATTTTCATTGATGGCATAGCCGGAGATGCCGCAGATATTGTCGTTGGACAACAGTTCTAACAGCTTGTCTAAAGACACTTCCGGCACAGATGCGATCATGGGAAACCGTGAGATGGAGATGGATTCTTTCAGGCAGGTTTCCTTCACTAAGAGAATCTCTCCAATATAGGCCTCGATCAGGGATTCATTGCGGGTGATACTCTCTGCCTCCGTGACGCTGGCAACTATTTTTTCCTTACCGAATTTCTTGGATACTTCCGCTGTCAGTTCAATGTTACCCGGTTTGGAATAGTTGAGAGCCGCCCTTTTACAACCTGCGTAGAGAAGCTTTTTGACATCTTCCATGCGTTTTACATTACCGGCGCCAAGCACCGGTATCTCCGCTTCCGCACAGATGGATTTGATGACATCCAAAGCCTCCTCATGCTCAATATCGTTGTCGGACATATCGTAGACAATCAGCTCATCGGCATTGTTATCACTGTAAAATTTGGCCAATGCGGCCGGGTTTGTGTCAATGATTGTGCTGTCTGTAAATCCTTTTACGGCATTCCCTTTATATAAATAGATACAGGGAATAAACTTTTTATAAGACATGACCGCTTTTCTCCTTCCTGTAAAATTATAAAGTTCCTTTCGTACTTAAGACGCCTGTAATCCGCTCATCATAAGAGGAAGCTGCATCCAGAGCCTTGGCAAAAGCCTTGAACATAGACTCTATCATGTGATGGGTATTCTCCCCATGAAACATCTTAAAATGCAGGTTCATGCTCCCGCTGTAGGATACGGCATAGAAGAATTCCCTAACCAGCTGGGTATCCAGTTCTCCCACCCGCTCAGTGGAAAACGTACAGTCGAACACGAAGTAGGGACGTCCTGATAAATCGACGGCGCACAAGCTTAAAGCGTCATCCATGGGCAGGATAAAGGAACCATAACGTTTGATACCTGCTTTATCTCCGATGGCCTCACGGATGGCCTGTCCGATCACGATACCGGTATCCTCCACCGTGTGATGTCCGTCTACAGCAAGATCTCCCTTTACGTTCAAAGTCAAGTCAAAGAGACCGTGTCTGGTAAATCCCTCCAGCATATGGTCAAAAAATCCGATTCCGGTAGAAATCTGGCTCTTTCCGGTGCCGTCTAAGTCTAAGACAGCCTGAATCTGTGTTTCTTTGGTATTTCGTTCTATCGTTGATACTCTGGACATAAATTGCTCCTTTTTATGATATAAGATATCCCCCACCTATTCGAGTTTGCGAAGCAAATCTCGCAATCGAGCTTTGCTCGATTATTTATGCTTGGAAACGTACTTTGATGGAGTTTGCGTGGGCCGTCAACCCTTCTCTTGCGGCAAACAGCTCAATATCCTGATGGGCCTGCTCTAAGGCCTGCCTGGAGTAGGATATGATGCTGGTCTTTTTCATGAAATCATCCACGTTAAGGGGTGAGAAAAACTTTGCCGTGCCGTTTGTGGGTAAAATGTGGTTAGGACCGGCATAGTAATCTCCCAAAGGTTCCGAGGAATATTCTCCCAGAAAGATGGCACCCGCATTTTCTATCCGGGTCATCACTTGGTAAGGGTCCTTTGTCAAAATCTCCAAATGCTCGGAGGCAATGGCGTTTGCCGCCTCTATGGCCTCATCCATGGAAGAAGCAATCAGCTGATAACCGTAATTATCCAGAGATTTCTTTATGATATCCGCTCGGGATAACTCCTGTAAGAAGCCCTCAATCTCTGCGGATACCTGATCTGCCAGGGATTCGCAGGTGGTGATCAGAATGGCGCTGGCCAATTCGTCGTGCTCGGCCTGGGACAAAAGGTCGGCCGCCACATATCTGGGATTGGCCGTCTCATCTGCAATCACCAGGATTTCACTGGGGCCTGCGATGGAATCGATGCTGACATAGCCGAAACAGGCTTTCTTGGCCAGGGCCACAAAGATATTGCCGGGCCCTGTAATCTTATCCACCTTCGGAATACTCTGGGTGCCAAATGCCATGGCGGCAATCGCCTGAGCGCCGCCCACTTTATAAATCTCATCAACGCCTGCAATCTTAGCGGCGGCAAGGGTGCCGGGATTGACTTTCCCGTCTGCGCCCGCCGGTGTGGTCATGACAATCTTTTTTACACCCGCTGCTTTCGCGGGAAGCACATTCATCAATACGCTGCTGGGATAAGCAGCCTTACCGCCGGGCACATAGACACCGGAAACTGCAATAGGGGTAATCTTCTGTCCCAGTATACTGCCGTCCGGCCTGGGGTCAATCCAGCTGTTGTGAAGCTGTTTTGTATGAAAGGCCGTGATGTTAGCGGCGGCCCGCTCCATAACACCTATGAAATCCGCATCCATCTGATCAAAGGCTTCCGCGATCTCTTCTTCGGTGACACGAATTTTATCTTGATCGATCTCCCATTTGTCAAACTGTTTCGTAAAGGAAAAGACTGCTTCGTCTCCTTTTGTACGTACCTTTTCGATGATATCCGCCACCACGGACTCATATTCGCCATAGTTGTTAGGGCTTCTCTTAAGCAGGTCATCCAGAATATCCTTTTTAGATTCGGCCGTTAATTGTATCTTTCTCATGGATTTGTATCCCTTCCTTATGTGCTCAGTTTACGCTGTAATTTAATTTTACCGTGATAGAGGCAGTCTTATTTCGGGAACTGGTATCGAAATAGCCGCCGTAACTGTATTCCGTATTGCTGTTCTGGGCTGTGATCTGAAATACCCCCAGGTTTGCATTGAGCAGTTCGCCCACATTGGCGCCTGTCCCCTGTGCCATAAGATCGATTCTGTCCTTGGCGTTCTTGGTTGCCTCCTCGATCAGCTGCAATTTTAATTCATCCAGTTTCGTGTAATAATATTCCGGCTCTTCGGAGACAAACTGTACATTGGATTCAATCAGACCGGTGATATCTCTGGATATGTTTTCAATCTTATCCACATCCGTGGAGGTGATGGAAACATTCTGATACAGATCGTAACCGTCAATGTATTCCCGGATTCTGTCACCGTTTTCATTATACTCAGATTCCCATCTGGCACTGATGCTGACGGAACTAAATACCATCTCCTCCTCTGTCACACCTTTTTCTACCAGGTAATTTCGTATCAGCTCCGCATCCTTTTTGATGGTCCGATAAGCTTCCTGAGTAGACTGTCCATAGCTTGAGAAACTTCCCCGCCAGACGATTAAATCCGACTCAAAATCACAGTTGGCAGAACCGGTGGCCGTCAGCCCGCCGCTTCCAGAAGTCTTTTTATAATTGACCAGACTTCCGGAAAAAATAGAAATACAGACGATGGCACAAATGCCGGCAATCAGTGCAATAACAATTCCCTTATACTCTTTCATTATGATTTCCCCTTCCTGCTTTATAAATTCTTCTTCAAATCATGTATTAACCTGCGGATTCGTTCTGTCTCCATCTGCATACTCACCTGATTGACAATCATGCGGGCGGACAAGGGACAGATTTCTTCCAAGACTTCCAGGCCGTTTTCCTTTAAGGTGGAACCGGTTTCCACGATATCCACGATGACATCGGAAAGCTTCACGATGGGGCCAAGCTCCACGGAACCATTCAGTTTGATGATATCCACGGTCTGGTGCTTTTTGTTATAGAAATAATCTTTGGCAATGTTGGGGTATTTGCTGGCTACCCGTATCATTTCGTGGTGTTTTAGAAGATCTTTGGCGCTCTTTGGACCGCAGACGCACATGCGGCATTTCCCATAGCCTAAATCCAATACCTCATAGACCCTCCGGTTTTCCTCCATAATCGTATCCTTGCCCACAACGCCGATGTCGGCGGCCCCGTACTCCACATAGGTGGGGACATCCGGCGATTTTGCCAGAAAGAACCGGAGTTTGTACTCCTCATTCACAAAGATCAGTTTACGGGAGTGTTTATCTTTCATCTCTTCGCAGGTGATGCCTATCTTTTCGAACAATTCCATTGTTTTATTGGCAAGACGTCCCTTTCCCAGGGCAAACGTCAAATATCTGTCTTCACTCATGTTTTCCTTCCGTTCCGAAGCATAGCGCTTCTATCATCCTTTTTCACTGACAGGCAGTAATTCCACGTGTCTGCCTTCTGAACGCATCCTGCGCGCCTCTTTGAGCTTTTCCGTAAAGTCCGCCTCTGTATAGTACAGGCGGCGGCAGGGCTCTACCCCCGCGACGACGGCGCCCTGTCTGTCCATGGCGGCCAACAGATCATCCACCACGATGACAAAGCCGATTGCCGGGGCTTTCTTTCCAAAGTGAGCCAGCAGGTTATCATAACGTCCGCCTTTGACAATAGCGTCCCCCACACCATAGGTGTATCCCTTAAAGATGATGCCCGTGTAATAATTATACTTGCTTAACATGCCAAGGTCAAAGGAAACATACTTCTCCACCCCATAATCACAAAGTACCTGATACAGCATATTCAGCCGTTCAATGGCCTTCTTAGAACGGCTGTTTGTCACCGCCTTTCCGGCTTCCTTTAAAATCTCCACGGAGCCAAAAAGATCGCCTACTTTAAGAAGGGCTTCCTTATCTTTGTCAGGGGCCTTGATGCGGTCAAGCAGTTCCTCTGCCCCGAAATAATTCTTGCCGGAGATAAACTCCCGCAGCTCCAATTCCGTCTCCTCATCCAGGCCTGCCTCTGCACAGATACCCTTGAAGAATTCCAGATTGCCTACACTGATCTGAAAATCAGAAAGTCCTGCGTGATATAACGCTTCTATGGTCATGGCAATCAGTTCCGCATCCGCATAGACAGAAGGCTCTCCAATCAGTTCCGCCCCCATCTGCGTCACCTCTTTCAATTTACCCTGCAGATTTGAGGTGTTAGAAAAGGTATTGCCCTGATAACACAGACGAATGGGCACATCCTCATCCATGAAATATTTGGCGGCACACCGGGCGATGGATGGCGTAAAATCCGGCCGAAGCACCAGCGTATTACCCTCTTTGTCAAAGAACTTATAAAGTTCTTTTGAGGGGGTGGTGCCCACCTCTTTGGAAAAAACATCAAAGAATTCAAAGGTAGGCGTCTGAATATCCCGATAGCCATAGCTGCGGATTTTTTCAGACAAAAGCCGTTCCACGACTGCTTTGCGCTCCTTTTCATCCCCGTAAATATCCCTGACGCCCTCCGGCGTATGTACTAGTTTTCTGCTCATAATGCCCTCTTTTCTTTATACTTTACTCGGCCCTGTCCTCCAGATCTTGTTGCAGCATATCCAGATAGGGAACCAGGATACCATTCTTTTTTGGTAATACATATGCAGGATTTAACTCTTCATACCGAAAACTCTTGCGGCCGCCCTCTTTTGCCCGGTCCCAGAAGAAACGCAGCATCTCATAGGGCAGATAGTAAAAAATATTCTTATGGGTATAATAGATCAGAAAGAAGGCGATGCCTTTCTGCCTTTCAAACTGTTCCATAAAAGCCACCTGATGTTCATGGATATTTTGCAGTGCGAAGGCGTCCGTGGCACATTCTTTGGCATCGAAACACACGGGGATTCCCTGCACGGCCCCAATATAATCCACAGTACTTTTTTGGTCGAAGTAAGCGAGCGTGATATGGCGGCTTTCCTTATCGATGGTGATCGGGGTGATGGGAGTGGGAATCTTCTGAATCAGGGCCAGACCGTGTTCCAGATATTTCTCATTGGTTCTGTTGATCAAATCCTCTAAAGTTGAACCGCGCAGTCCGCGGGAATTCCAGGTTGCCATAATCGCTTCCCTTCCATCTCCTTATCCTTTTGCTGTCTGCTTAGATGCCCTGTCAAAAAGCGGCGGCATCCCAGTCTGAAATGTCTTACCGCTGATATCCTCAAAAGGCGGCTCCAAATCCGGAAATATCACCTTATAGGCATGTAACAGCTGGGCATGAATCTGACAGGTCTTTTTATAATAATCATTCCATTCCTTATCCCCGTATTTATAATCTCCCAAAAGGGGATGACCGATTGCGGCCAGATGGGCCCTGATCTGGTGTGGCTTGCCTGTGATCAGCTCCACTTCCAGAAGGGTTTTATCTGCTTCTATCTTAAGAGGCCTGTAACTTGTTTTGATATAAGAAGCTTCCTTATTGGATAATGAATCTTCTGCCTGCAGATGCGTCTGTATAGATACTTTATTGCGTTTGTTATCTTTGGTCAAGAAGCCTTCTATCACCTGCGCATCCAGGAGAATGCCTTTGACATAAAGCTGATAATATTTATGAAGGGTCCTTTTTTGTAATAAATCCTGAAGAAGCTGGGCACCCTGCACTGTTTTGGCACACAGTACAATGCCGCTGGTATTGCGGTCTAAGCGGTTACAGACAGAGGGACGATAGGTGTCAAGTTCTTCCACACAAATCTCATGCCTTGCAAGAAGATTGCCGATCAGCCATTCGTTTAAGGAAACATCCCCGGGGGATGCCTTCTGGGTCAGAATGCCGGCCGGTTTATCCGCCAGCAGTATATGGGCATTTTCATAAATGACTTCCACGGCCCTGTACATCTGATAAGCTTTCTCATATGATTTTACCGTCTGGGGTTTGGCAGTATGGTCCGGCAGGGTCTGGGTTTTATCCGATAGGTCATATACGGTCTTATGCCCCATGAACTTTTGCAGGGTCTCTTCCGCAAAGAACACCGCAATCTGGTCGCCGGTCATTAACTTTTCGCTGCCCTGCGCTTTTTTGCCGTTTAAGGTAATGTTTTTTTTGCGCAGCATCTTGTGCAGAAATCCTGTGCCGGCCAGGGGCAGCAATTTGCAAAGATATCTGTCCAGACGCTGTCCGGCTTCCCGGTTTGTGATCTGTCTTAGATACATGGACGCCTCCTGCCTGTCTTCTTCTATTAAAGTGAGATTGCATATAACAAACGGAGAATTTCTTCTCTATGTTTGCTCTCATCTGCTTCCAAATCTCTTAACCGACTTAGTCGGTCAATATATTTTTCCGTCTGGGAAAAAATATTAACCGTCATATTCTTGATGCCTTCCTGGGCGAGCATTTGTTCTAGGTGCGTTTCCGCCTCCCGGCAGTTCACTCTGCCGTCCTCCATGATACCGCAGAGAATACTGCCCTTTAAGACTAAATGGCTTACCGGATAGTTTTTCTGATAGGAAGTAAAATACATGTCGTACATGGTGTCAAAGCTTTTATCGTAAGGCGCGGTTTTTATGTGTAAAGCTGCACTGCAGCCCCTGGCTTTGAAAAACATAATAAAGTTTACGGCGCTCTTACAGGCCGGCAGACAGCCTAGGATGGCTGCCACCGTTAGCAGATTCCGATTGGTGCCGGTAGTCAGATAGCCTGCCAGATAAAGGCTGACACAGAGCAAAAAGAACAGCACTGTCCTGAGTGCTGTGTAAATTTTCCGGTTTTCAAGATAACCATAAGCCCCCTTCGGTGTCAGGAGCCTTTTTATACATGCTGTCATTTGGATTGCAGTTCCTCTCGGTCTAGTATTCTTTTGTCACTTCCGTTATATCATACATCTCTTTAAAATGCTGCAGGTCTGCGGGATTTCTGATTAACATAATCTCCCGGAACACTCCCGTATGGAGATTTTTAAATCCGGCCACCTGTTCTCCGTTACAGATACTGCATTTTAGAACGGGCTTTTCTGTCTCTACATCATAAACGGCCGTTTGCTTTGGTTTAGATTTCTTAAATAACATATTCATAGGCCTTTCTTTGGATAGTATAACACAAATCCTATATTTAGTGGTAACATTTCTGCAGGATGTTCTGCACACTCTGGGTGGTCAGGTACAATATTTTCATGGGCAGGCCGCAGACCGATACGGTCTTGCCCTGCCTGCAGTCAAGAATCGCCTTTTGCACCACACATCCGGTCTCCATCATGGTGAGTCTCTTAAGGCCCAGCAGTTTCTGGTGGCTGCCATAGGCGTGGGTCAGAAACGGCGTGTTGACAGGGCCGGGACAGACTGCAGTTACGGTGATGCCGCGGCCTCTTAATTCCCGCTCTAACGCGCGGCTTAAGGAGTACACATAGGCTTTGGAAGCGGCATAGACAGCAAAAGCCGCCTGGGGAACGAAAGCGGCCCCGGAAGAAAACTGCAAAATCTTACTGCCCTTCTTCATATAGGGCAGGCAGATTCTGGTCATCGTGGTCAGCGCCATAATGTTAAGCTTTACCATGGCATCAATGGTTTCCCTGCTCTGCCTGGTAAAGGGCCCATGAGTGCCGACGCCTGCGCAGTTGACCAAAACCGTGATTCTTGGATTCTGGATGGCCAGTACTTCCTCAAATTGCTGCAATTCCTTTTCTTTCGTCAGATCAATGGCGATGGCCCGGATTTTGTGCTGTAACTTGTCTGAGAGCGCTTCCATAGCGTCTTTTCTGCGGGCCAGGAGCCAGATTTCATCGGTTTTGCCAAGAAGCCTGTCTAACTGGCGGGCAAATTCCCATCCCAACCCCGAAGAGGCACCGGTAATAATCGCAATATTCATCCTACAGCCTTCCTTTCAGAAATCTATTGTTTGTAAACATCTTGTCATATCGTTCGCCCTATGGATTGCCTGGGCTTTTCTTTGATTTTTTCTTGTGCACATTTCGTATGGTCTTTTTCCGGCCGGTGTCCGCCGAAGCTTTCTTTTGGGGCTGGGGATTTCGATTGGGTGTCCGGGGCCGTATCAGGCATTTGGGCCCGAAGCCGATCAAATCCTGGCGTCCAGCTTTGATCAGGGCTTCTTTTACCAGTTCATAATTGCCGGGATTCCGGTATTGTATCAAGGCCCGCTGCATGGCCTTCTCATGGGGATTACGGCAGACATAAACGTCTTTTCCATTCCTGGGGTCGATGCCGGTATAGTACATCACTGTGGATACCGTGGAAGGGGTTGGATAGAAATCCTGCACCTGCTCGGGCATATAGCCTACATCCCGCAAGTACTCCGCCAGCGCAACGGCTTCCTTTAAGGTGGAGCCAGGATGGGAAGACATCAGGTATGGCACAAGATATTGCTTCTTGCCAAGGGCAGCGTTGATTTGGTTGTATTTTTGTACAAACCGTTCATAAACGGACCGGGAAGGTTTCCCCATCCTGGATAAAACGGCATCGCAGATATGTTCCGGGGCCACTTTAAGCTGGCCGCTTACATGGTGTTCCACCAGTTCTCGAAAGAAGGTATCGTCCGAGTCCGCCAGCAGATAATCGAAACGGATGCCGGAACGGATGAATACTTTCTTTACGCCGGGCAGGGCGCGCAGACGCCGAAGCAGTGTCAGGTAGTCTGTATGATCTGCCCGCAGGTTTGGGCAGGGTTTTGGGAAAAGGCACTGCCTGTTCTTGCATACCCCCTTGGTCAGCTGTTTCTCACAGGAAGGCTGTCTGAAATTGGCCGTGGGACCGCCCACATCATGAATATAGCCTTTAAAATCCTTGTCTTTTGTAATCGTCATGGCTTCCTTTAACAGGGATTCATGACTCCTGACCTGTAGGATTCGGCCCTGATGGAAGGTCAGGGCACAGAAATTGCAGCCCCCAAAGCATCCCCTGTTGCTGATCAGGGAACATTTGATCTCTGTGATGGCCGGCACACCGCCCTGGGCTTCGTAGGCGGGATGATAGGTGCGCATATAGGGCAGATCGTAGATGTCATCCATCTCCTGTGTGGTAAGGGGCGCCGTGGGCGGATTTTGTACCACATAGACACCTTTGGGGTAAGGTTCTATCAATGTTTTTCCCGTAAAGGAATCGGTGTTTGTATATTGCATCCAGAAGCTCTTGGCATAAACTTTTTTGTCTGCTTTCATCTCATCGTAGGAAGGCAGTAAGAGCTCGTCATAGATACCCGTGATATCGTGGGTCTTATAGACGGTTCCCGGAATAAAGGTGATATCCTTTATGGCAATGCCGCTGTCTAAAGCATCTGCGATCTCCACGATGGACTTCTCTCCCATCCCATAGGAAATCAGGTCCGCCTGACTGTCCAAAAGAATGGAGCGTTTTAAGCTGTCCGACCAGTAATCATAGTGGGCCATTCTTCGAAGGCTGGCCTCGATGCCGCCTATGATGACAGGACAGTCTTTATAGACCCGGCGAATCAGATTGCCATAGACCACCACGGCATGGTCGGGACGCTTGCCCATCAGGCCTCCCGGCGTGTAGGCGTCCGTCTGGCGGTGTTTACCGGATACATAGTAGTGATTTACCATGGAATCCATATTGCCGCCGGAGATCAAAAAGCCCAGCCGGGGTCTGCCCAATATGGTAATACTGGCGGCGTCTTTCCAGTCCGGCTGAGAAATGATGCCCACCGTATAGCCGTGGGATTCTAAAACACGGCTGATAATGGCATGTCCAAAGGACGGGTGATCGACATAAGCATCCCCAATCACATAGACAAAGTCAAGCTGTCTGATATCCGCTTTCTCCATATCTTCTCTACTGATCGGTAAAAATCCCATCTGCTATCAACTCCTTGAATTCATAGGTATAATAATCTGCCAGTTCTTTCTTTGTTTCATCTTGATAATCGGAATATTGATCATACACCGCGCACACGCGCATCCCCGCGCGCAGTCCCGCCTGGATGCCCGGCACGATATCCTCAAACACCAGGCAGTCCGCCGGATTCACCTGCAGGGCGTCAGCCACGGCCAGATAAATATCCGGTGCCGGCTTCCCCTTTTGCACCTCGCAGGCCGTCATGATACAGTCAAAATAGTCCTCCAGATGATGGGCCCGCACCACAGTCTCCACCAGTTTCCTGGAATTGCTGGTGGCAATGCCCAGAAGAATATGGTGCGCCTTACAGTAATCCAGTAATTCCTGAACCCCCTTTTTTAAGGGGACTTCCCGTTCGTACTTCTCAAAGGCCATACGATTCCAGTCCGCTTTGATCTGTTCCAAATCGTCGGACAGTGCAAACCGCTTCTTAAAATAAGCGGCGGTCTCCGAGAAACTCATGCCTTCGATATCCGCCTGTAACTGCTCGGGCAGTGGAATGCCAAACCGTCCCAGGTACTCTATGTCGATGGAACGCCAAAGCCACATGGAATCCACCATGGAGCCGTCTAAATCAAATATTGCTGCTTTTATCATTTTTCTTTTCCTTTGTTGAATATATATGAATAACATCGCTAAGCTGCAGACGTTCACCAAGAAAACTTTCTGCGGTGAAAGAGCCTGTCGAAAGGACCGCACATGTCCAGATTAGATACCTGTTTATATAAAATCCGCCAGCTCCTTTTTACGGTGCTTGGCATTTATCTCACCGTTTTACTGTTAGCCTATCCGGCACTGTCCTTGACCTATGCGTCTAAAGGGCTTGTATTATGGTTTGAAAAGATGATTCCCACCTTACTGCCGTTTATGATTCTTTCCGGCATCATGATACGTATGCATCTTACCCACCAATGTGTAGGCCTGTTTCACCCGTTGTTTCATCGTATCTTCCACACCTCAAAAGACGGCACCTATACCATTTTTATGGGATTTCTGTGCGGATTTCCCATGGGTGCCCGTATTGTGGGAGAACTGCTAGAAGCCGGGAAACTGTCGAAAGAGGAAGGCAGTCTTTTATTATCCTTCTGTAATAATATCGGCCCCATTTATTTCCTGAGTTTTGTGGTGCCGGTTCTGGGCATCCAGAAGCCGCTGCTTCCCTTCTGTATTATGTACGGGATTCCGTTACTATATGGAGCTGCGGTTATGCGTCTTTCTTCTTACAATACACACAAATCCCGTATCCGCCGCAAAACGCCGTTAGAAAAGCATCTGCCCCTGACAGCAGCATCCTGCCAAAAGACAGAGCCTATAAAGCCTGCACTTCTTGCTGCAGTGGATGCCTCAGTACTTTCCGGACTGACAGGAATCGGTAAACTGGGCGGTTATATGGTCTTTTTCAATCTGTTAAATATCGCCTTTGTGCCTTTTGGGAATCTGCCGCCGCTATGTCTGTGCTTTTACAATTGTATGTTGGAAATCACCAGCGGAATTGACCGATGCGGTCAAGCGTATCCCTATCTGGTACTGCTTATGCTTCCCTTTGGAGGATTTTCCTGCATCGCACAGACTTACAGCATGATTCAGCACACCGATTTGTCTATTCGGCCATATCTCTTCCACAAGCTTTCGCAGACTGCAATAACGGCCCTTTGCTATCTGCTTATTCGTCCCTTTTAAGCAGAAATACAGGCTTTGTCCTGCTATTTCGAAACAAAGGTTACTTTCTCCTCCGGCGGCGTCTGCGTTTGCGATACCGCAAAGGCAGCGCTATGGAAAGCACCATACCAAACACCAACAGTGCGCACACCAGGCACACATTCAGAAAATATCCAAGGGATACCGGTTGTTGTTCCTGTGTGTCCGCAGGGCGGCGCACTTCCATCAATTCTTTTGCAGTCTCATCCCTCATGCCGGTATCCTGATCAGACAGGATATCCGCCGGTATATCCATATCCGTTTCCGGACCGGCTTCCCGCTCCCATTCTGCGGCAAGCTCTTCTTGCGTCTGATAATCCATGGAGGGAAGGGAAAGCAGATTGCTGGTGGTATGAAGGTCATAACCATTATAGCCCTTGACCACAATCTGGGGTAACATACGGGGCGGCACCTGCATGGTAAAATAAATGGTGTCCTTAGATTTGTCATACCAGGGCTGTAAATCCGAAAAAGTCTCGCCTCCATCATAGCTGTAGGCATAATAAAGCATACCGCTGTCGTAATCCGCTCCGCAGAGTTCTATGGTTACCTCGCCGCTTGCCATATCTTGTGACACAAGGTCTATCATACACACATCGGGCGGCGTGTAGTCGGGCCGCATCACATAATCCGGCACCGGCACCGTAAGATTTGCATAATCGCTGTAGTCAACGTCCAGGATGGCGGAGCGCAGGTTAAAATATTTGGCGGCGGCAGTTGCATCCAGCTGTCCCAAAGTCTCCCACTGCTGTCTGCCTTCACAGAAAGGCCGGTCATTTTCATGGTCCATGTAGCAGTGTTCGATCAGTACACAGGGAACGTCCAGTGCAGAGGCAGTACGGATAATACCGTAGTAATCGGCGCCGTTTTCATCCAGCCTGGTCTTTGCGCCCCTGGTATATACCCCAAACTCTTCCATCGTATTCATGAAAACATCAGCAAAGCTTTGCCCTATGCTGTATTCTTCACCAAAAGCGGACACCCAGCACTCTGTACCGAACAATTTGTGTTCCTCAGAGATGTTAAAGTGCAGACAGAACATAATATCCGCATTGACACTCTTAGCATAGGCGCTTCGCTGTTCCAATGAAAGCTTCTGGTCTCCGGTCCTTGTCAGATAGACTGTGACATTCTGGTATTTTTCCAATTCTTCCTTCATGGCATTGGCCACGGCCAGGTTCATGTCTTTCTCCACAAGGTGGTCGCAAAGGCCGCCCTCTTCATCGCCGCCATGTCCTGGGTCTATAACGATGACAAGGGAATCTGTATCTGTGTCTGGCATAATAGATAGGCTCCTTTTAAAGAATCAAATAGGTATCCGGGAAAAAATAAGCCGGCTTCCCTGGAAACCGGCTTATTTAGCTCTGGCCATATTATACCTTATGTAGCTACATCAGATTTAATTCCGGGCCGGGGTCTGTTTCCCCCTCCGCCTCTTTCAACATCTTTTCCACTTCCACCGGTCGAAGCTCCGCACGGTTTGCTTTCACAATCTCATTGTAACCGTTGATCGTGTTAAAGAAACTCTCATAATGTTCTGTGGTGGCTGTGAGCGTGGCCGTCATGGCACTTTCTAAATTAGACAGCATATCGTCTAAATACTGCATAGCAGAGGTCCTGACACCGTTGGCTTCCATGGTTGCACTATTTAAAATCTCCTGGGCCTGTGTGGTGGCCATCCGCACCACTTCGTTGGCCTGGGCATAAGCCTGCTGCATAATCTCATGCTCGTTGATCAGTTCCGTGGTCTGTACCGTGGCATCTTTGATCAGCGCCTCAGCCTTCGCCCTGGCATCATTTAAAATAGCCTCTTTATTGGAAATAATCTTTTGGTAACGCTTAATCTCGTCCGGTGTCTTCATGCGGAGCTCTCTAAGCAGCTCGTCGATTTCTTCTTTATTTACGATTATGTTAGTCTTGGATAGCGGCTGGTATTTGCAGCCGTCAATGTAATCTTCAATCTCGTCGATAAGTTGTTCGATTCTACTGCTCATGCTTACTCCTATCTGTCAAATCCATATTTTTCATAGATCAGTCCGGCAACAAAGTCCGGTACACACTTTGAAATATCTCCGTTGAAGCTGGCAATCTCCTTGACTGTGGATGAACTCAAATAGGCATATTCCAGACTTGTAGTCAAAAATACAGTGTCAAGGTCTCCATCCGAAAACTTTCGATTGGTCTGGGCAATCTGTAGTTCGTATTCAAAATCCGTAATCGCGCGCAGTCCTCTGATTGCCACATGAACGCCCTTTCTCTGTGCATAATCAATTAACAGACCGCTGAAGGAATCCACGGTCACATTGGGCAGATCTTTGGTCGCTTCCTTTAACATTTTAACACGTTCTTCCACAGAAAACAATGGAGTCTTGGTATTATTATTTAACACACTAACTGTCAATTCATCAAAAATACTGGACGCACGTCTGATAATATCCAGATGTCCATAAGTGACCGGGTCGAAACTGCCCGGATAAATTGCTGCCCTCATAAAAGTTCCTCACATGCTTTTGTCCATATCCCTGTTACCATATTAAAACACTTTGCTCTAAATGTCTTTATTTATTTTTATTTTTTCTCAAAAAATTTTGCGCCTATCTTAACTTCTACGACAAAAAACATGTTTATTGGTTTTGTAACACTTCTCTTTTTCCAGAACAAAGCCCAGTTCCGGCAAATCGGAAAAGTCACAGGAAAGGGCGGCTTCTATAACAATCAGGGTATCCGGTGTCACAAAGGAAAGCTGTTTTAGGACCTGTAATACCTGATTTTCATAATCCTTGTCATAAGGCGGATCCATATAAATGATATCCACCGCATGTTCATGAATGCCATACAGTGCACTGACCGCGTCCTGCCGCAGCACCGTGGCCCTTTGTGTGAATTTCGTAAACTGCAGATTATCCACAATACAGGCAAGCGCTCTCCTGTCATTCTCTACAAAATAAGCATGTCTGGCACCTCTGCTTAAAGCTTCTATGCCAATGCCGCCGCTGCCGCTGAATAAATCCACAAACACAGCCTCATATAAATGGGGCTGTAACATATTAAAAAGGGTTTCCTTAATCCGGTCTGTGGTAGGTCTTGTATCCAGACCGGCAGGGGTTTTTAAGGGCAGACTCCTGGCTGTTCCCGCTATCACTCTCATATACGGCTTCCTTTCTCTCCTTCTTTGGGCCAAAGTAAGATATGCTGCGTTAGTTCTGACGGACTTTTACACCTTTGCCGTCCCGTTTCCCGAGTTTGATCTTGTTCAGTTCCAATTCTTTATTTCCGTAAGAAATAGTCTGTTCTACCGCATTTTGGGAATAATATACAGCCTCAATCTCGTCGGAGTCGCCAAGCCGCATACCGCGCACACCGATGGCACCTTTTTTCTTTTCCGGAATCTCTTCTATGGCAAAGCGCAGGAAATATCCGGCCTTCGACTGCAGGATGATATTGCGCTGTTCTTTGTATGCCACAACGCTTACCACCTCATCGTTCTCCTGCAGTTTGGTGGCAGCTACGGTACGCTTGGCCACGTCAAACTCACCGCCGTCCACCACTTTAAGCATGGCCTGCTTTGTTGCAAAGATGACTCGGTAAAGGTTTAGATCACTCTGACTTGCCGCATAGACAATGGTCTCCTTGGAAGAATCATAGTTACTCACATTATCCACCGGCACGCCTTTATCCCGGAATTTGCCGAAGGGTAAATCCACTGCCTTGATGGTGTGGAGCTGCCCTGTGTTGGTAAAGAGACATACTTTACCGGTATTTTTGCAGACAAAGGCATAACGATTCTCCGCATCTGCAGCCTCTTTGTTGCGCTCGTAAGTGGGCATATCGATGGTTCTTGCATAACCGAACCGGTCCATCAAAAAGACAATATCCATCTCTTCTATCTTTTTCTCCACATAGACCGCCTCGCCGGCATTGGTAATCTGGGTCCTTCTTCTTTGCCGGTATCTGTCTTTGATGGCATCCAGTTCATTGATAATGACCTGCGCCATGGCATCCCGTCTGGCCAAAATATCCTCATAACGATAGATATTGGCCATGGTCTCTTCATGCTCGTTGATCAGGGCCTCAATCTCAAGGCCGATCAGTTTATACAGACGCATATCCAGAATGGCGTTGGCCTGTTTCTCACTGAATCGAAGCTGAGCAGCCATTACCTTGGACTCTTTGGATTTGAATTTGATACCTTCTGTTTTTCCTTCCACCAGGCAGGTTTTAGCCATGGTCCGATCCTTGGAACCTCTCAAGATTTCGATGATCAGATCGATCACATTGCAGGCCTTGATCAGACCTTCCTGTATCTCCTTGCGGTCCAGTTCCTTTTCCAGAAGATTTTTGTATTTGCGGGCAGTCACTTCATACTGAAATTTAACGCTTTCTTGTATGATCTGCTTTAACCCCATAGTCTCGGGACGGCCGTCGCAGATTGCCAGCATATTGACGCCGAAGGTGTCCTCTAGGCGGGTCTTCTTGTAGAGCATGTTCTTAAAGTTTTCCACGTCCGCATCTTTTCTCAGTTCGATGACGATGCGAATGCCTTCCTTGGAGGACTGGTTCGTGATATCCACGATATCCTGCGTCTTTTTGGTCTCTGCAAGAGACGCTACATCCATCAGGAATTTACCGATATTGGCACCGATCATGGTATAGGGAATCTCTGTGATCACCAGATTGGTTTTCCCGCCCTTGCCCTTTTCTATCTCTACCTTGCCCCGCAGTTTGATCTTGCCGGTGCCGGTCTCATAGATCTGCAGTAATTCATCTTCGTTGATCACGATGCCGCCGGTGGGGAAATCCGGTCCTTTGATATAACGCATCAGCTCTCTGGTGGTGATATGTTCATCTAACATATAGGCTTTGGCGGCATCAATCACCTCCGCCAGATTATGAGGCGGTATGCTGGTGGCCATACCTACCGCGATTCCTTCAGAACCGTTGACTAAGAGATTGGGGATTTTCACCGGCAGAATAGAGGGTTCCCGTTCGGTCTCATCAAAGTTGGAAATAAAGTCCACCACATCTTTGTCCAGATCAGCCAGAAAGGCTTCCTGGGTAATGCGCTCTAAACGTGCCTCCGTATAACGCATAGCCGCCGCGCCGTCTCCCTCGATATTACCGAAGTTGCCGTGGCCGTCGATCAAAGGCAGTCCTTTCTTAAAATCCTGGGACATCACTACCAGCGCCTCATAGATGGAGCTGTCACCGTGAGGATGATATTTACCCATGGTATCACCCACGATACGTGCAGATTTACGGTAGGGCCTGTCATAGCGGATGCCCAGTTCATACATATCATAGAGGGTCCTTCTCTGTACCGGTTTTAAGCCGTCCCGCACATCCGGCAGGGCTCTGGCGATGATGACGCTCATTGCGTAGTCCACATAGGACTTTCGCATCACTTCCGAGTATTCCGTTTTGATGATTCTGTTATCGTCCATAATCATATTTCCTTTTTATATATTGAAGCTTGAAACCTCCTCTGCGGTTTCTGCGCCTGTCAGACATCCAGTTCCGCCTCTTTCGCATGGCGGTAAATAAACGCTTTACGAGGGGGCACTTCCGTACCCATCAACATTTCCGTCACTTCCGAAGCCATACGCGCATCTTCAATCTCCACCTGCTTTAACAGTCTGGTATCCGGGTCTAAGGTAGTTTCCCAGAGCTGTTCGGCATCCATCTCTCCAAGTCCCTTATAACGCTGTAAGGTGAACGGGCCTTTGTGGCGCTTGCGGTACTTTTCCAGGGCTTTGTCGTCGTATAGATACTCTTCCTTTCCCTTGGAAGGCATGGCTTTATATAAAGGCGGCATGGCAATATACACATGTCCCTCATAGATCAATTCCGGCATAAAACGGTAGAATAAAGTAAGTAACAGGGTGGAGATATGGGCACCGTCTACATCCGCATCGGCCATGATGATAATCTTGTCATAACGCAGTTTACTGATATCAAAGTCGTTGCCGTAGCCTTCTGAGAAACCACAGCCAAAGGCATTGATCATGGTCTTGATTTCCGCATTGGCAAGGACCTTATCGATGCTGGCCTTCTCCACGTTCAGGATTTTGCCGCGGATTGGCAGGATTGCCTGATACATGCGGTTTCTGGCAGTCTTGGCACTGCCGCCCGCAGAATCTCCCTCCACAATAAAGATTTCGCATTTGGCGGCATCCTTTGACTCGCAGTTAGCCAGTTTGCCGTTGGAATCAAAGGAAAATTTCTGCTTGGTCAAGAGATTGGTCTTGGCCTTCTCCTCTGTCTTACGGATTTTGGCTGCCTTCTCCGCACAGCCGATGATACTCTTCAGGGTGTCTAAATTACGGTCGAAATAACGTACAATCTCGTCACCGGTCACTTTGCTGACCACCTTGGCCGCGTCCTGGTTGTCCAATTTAGTCTTGGTCTGTCCCTCGAACCTGGGATCCGGATGCTTGATGGATATGACGGCCGTCATGCCGTTTCTCACATCAGCGCCGGTGAAGTTCACATCCTTTTCCTTCAGGATATTTAACCCTCTGGCATAGGTATTGATCACGTTGGTAAACATGGTTTTAAAGCCGGTCAGATGTGTACCGCCCTCGGCATTATAGATATTGTTACAAAATCCAAGCACATTCTCATGAAATTCATTCACATACTGAAAGGCACATTCCACGGTGATGCCTTCCGACTCGCCCTTGAAATAGATGACATCGTGAATAGCCTCGCGGCTCTTATTCATATCTTTGATGAAACCAACGATGCCTTCCGGTTCATGGAATTCGATATGCTCCGTTTCTTGGCCGCGTTTGTCTTCGTAAATGATCGTCAGCTCCGGATTCAAATAAGCCGTCTCATGCAGTCTGCTCTTGACATCGTCTTCCTTGAAACGGGTTTTGTCAAAGATGGTGTCATCCGGCAGAAAGTTAACGGTGGTGCCGGATTCTTTGGTCTTACCTACCACGGGCAGAAGACCGTCCTTAAGTGCAAGCGTGGGGATGCCCCGTTCATAATGGTCTTCATAGACTGCCCCGCCAGTCTTTACGGTCACATGCAGATAAGTGGAAAGAGCGTTGACCACGGAAGAACCTACGCCATGCAGGCCGCCGCTGGTCTTATAGGCATCGTTGTCAAACTTACCGCCCGCATGCAGCGTGGTAAATACCAGCCGTTCCGCGCTGATACCCTTCTCATGCATTCCCACAGGGATACCCCGTCCATTGTCCGAAACCGTGGCGGAACCGTCCGCTTCCAGCGTTACCCGGATTGTGGTACAATACCCCGCCAGATGTTCATCCACCGCATTGTCTACAATTTCATAGATCAAATGGTTCAACCCTTTGGTGGATACACTTCCAATATACATGCCGGGTCTTACCCGGACAGCCTCCAACCCCTCCAATACGGTGATGCTGGAAGCATCATATGTATTTGCCTTAGCCATATTTCCTCCATACCGCGCCAGACGGCGGCTTCTATCGTATCAGTGTTTCTGCCCTCACTGGAAAATATCACCCATAAATCTTATCATACATTTAGTGCTTTTGCAAAGTATAAATACTATATAAAGTGGTCAACAAAGTTCGCGGGACAAGCACCCTTTCATCCTGGTCTTAAAGGGGTTCGCTTTTGTGTTCTATGGTTTCATACAGGTATTCCCGGCCCCGCTTACCCACCCATTTTACAATCTCTATCTCCTTTAAAAGAGGCACCACACTGGCGGCCAGATCTCGATGGATTTTAGCCGCGCGGGCAAACTCCTTGATGGTGAATGGTTCTTCTAAGTCACAAGGCACCACCTGCATAAAGTCTTCAACCCGTTCGATGAAAATTTCGTCGAAAAGCGCAAGGGGCATCCTGTCATAGCGCGAAGAGCCTCTTTTGCGGTTTTTGCTCCAGCCGTTTAGGAGCCTGTATTCGTCCATGTCCACAAGCGGGAAGGCAAAGGAAAGATTCGGGTCTTTCAAAAACGATTTAATCCTGTGCAATTCCGGAAACGCATGGTAAATCGTTCCGGTGATGGGCGATTTGTGCTTGGTGGAAAGCTCGCCGGTGGTCTCGTCCATCCAGATGACCCATTTGAAATGGGGAATGGGCAATACCACGGTGACCGGATAAAGGGGAAGAAAAGCTTCTAACTTCGGCCTGAGCTTATTAAAGTTGCCATTCTGGATTTCAATAATGCGTTTTCCTGTGTAAATGTCCGCAATATACCCTTCGATGGGCACCTCATGACAATCCAGATCAGGTTCATAATAAAGTTTCATAACGGCATGAAGGGTCTTTTCCTGCAGAGTCCCAAACCCATGGGGGTCATGCTGTTTTAACAATACTTTCAATTTTGCATTTTCAAAAGCTGTCTTATCCATGTCATACAGTATACCAGAGATAGCATATTCGAACAAGTGTTTTCTTGAAATAACATCAAAGATAAAATATAATAATACTGCCATACGCATATATTATTAAGATATCTAAAAAGGGATGAATGTTATGAATCGCTATATGAAACGCTTTTGGGGCGACACCAAAAACATTTTATCAGGTAATATTAAGATTACCAACCGGTTGAAATTTACTGCCATCATCTTTTCGGTAACGATAGTCCATCTTTTTCTAACTACTATTTTCGGTTGTTTGCGGATAGCGCCTCTTTTTTTCTTCAATATCTTTAGTGTGATGACTTATGTATTCTGTTTTTCTTTGGTGCGTAAAGACCTTTTCCTGCCAGTGTATTATATTACATATTTGGAAATCATATTGCATTCTTTGATCTCTACACTCTGTCTGGGCTGGCAGTATGGGTTTGCACAGTATATCATTGCAATCATCCCTGTGGGATATTATATCTGTTATAATATGAACATCAAACGGCACAAATTGTTGATTGCCACAGGCTCCGCATTTACGGCGGTTTTCGTCTTTTTGTCCTGTAAAATGCTCTCTTTTTACTGGCACCCATTGTATATGCTTGACGGTCAGTTCTGGGAGTTTTTCCTGTACATCTTCAACTCCATATGCTCTTTCCTGTTTCTGATCGTCTTCTCTTTGGTGTTTGTCTTTGAAATCAAACTGACGAACACACAGCTAAAACAGCAAAATGCATTACTGGAACAACTTGCCAGTACGGACCCTCTGACAGGACTTTATAACCGCAGAAGTATGGATGTTTTCCTTTCTCAGGCAATGGAATCTTCCTCCAGTTTTACGCTTGTGATGTGTGATATTGATGATTTTAAGAAAGTTAACGATACCTATGGGCATGAATTTGGCGATGTGGTTCTTAAGGGAATTGCCAAGATTGTGACGACGCAAGTCAAAGAACATGGATACGTGTGCCGTTGGGGCGGTGAGGAAATCTTGATTCTGATCAATAACGCCTCTTTAGAATCCGCCTACCGTATTGCGGAGAATATCCGCCGCAATGTGGCGAATAAGGTATTTGAATGCCACTCCAAATGGGTGCGCTGCAGCATGACGCTGGGGGTTGCCGTCCACAACAAAAAAGATACCGTGGAAGAGACCATAACCCAGGCGGATTATAATCTCTACCGCGGTAAAAGAAACGGTAAAAACACCGTTATTTTATAAAGTTCTTGTATGGCGGTCTCCATGCAGAATCCTCTCGCTGTCAGAAGGATTGACGGAAGTCAGTCTGCCGCTCTTATCGTAATAAGTAAGAAGGGTGGAATTCTTTGCCACAGATTTCTTACCGTTGTCTGTCAACAGACTGAGCACTTGTTCCAGATTTCCGGAATGTAAATAATTCTGAATCTCCACATCTCTATTGACCGGTTTGGATAATTTGACTGAGTCGGTCAGTTTATCTTTTTCCGCAAAAGGACTATTCCCTAATGCGGCGTCCTGTCTATCCATCTCCTCCGGAGGCAGTTCTCCTTTTATCGCGTAGTATTCCTGCGTGTAGCGCTCGGCTTCCTCCGGCGTAACATCCATGGACGCCGCTTCCGGCGGCGGGTCGTTCCATATCTTATAGAACAGTTCTTTTGCGTATTGTATAAGCTTCCCAAATGTCTCCCTGACGAAATGCCAAACTTCGCTTCCGGAAAAAGCTTCCGCAGACGCAGACGCCTTTTTCTTCTCTTCCTTGGCAGAAAGTCTGGTGCCGGAATCCGATAATTCCAGCTTAACGCCGCTTTTTTCCTTCAGGCTTGCCGCGTCTTTCTTTTCATGCAGTTTTTTGTCTTCGCCCTTCTCTTTTTTCTTAGAGGAAAAATCCTCATCTTTGCGGTGATCGAGACTGAATTTCTCACTGTCCCCTGTGATCTGCGTGGGCTTTTGACGGCTGTAATCATAACCGGGATGCTCTTGGTCGCCTACTCTGTATATCATGCTCTCCTACCTGTTATTTCTGGTTGATATAATTGACCAGACCTTCTGCTGCAATGATTTTTTGCATAAACTCTGGGAACGCCTGTCCCTGATAGGTGGTGTTCTTGGTCAAATCCGTAATCACACCCGTATCAAAATCAACTTCCACTTCATCGCCTGCCTCAATGGCTTTTGCAGCCTCCGGACATTCTACAATGGGAAGGCCGATGTTAATCGCGTTGCGGTAAAAGATTCTGGCGAAAGTTTCCGCAATCACACAGCTTACGCCGGCGGCCTTGATGGCAATGGGCGCATGTTCCCTGGAAGAACCGCATCCGAAATTCTTAGTTGCCACAATAATATCTCCCGGATGTACCTGGTTGATAAATTCTTTGTCAATATCCTCCATGCAGTGAGCGGCCAATTCTGCCGGGTCGGAAGAATTGAGGTAGCGTGCCGGAATGATTACATCCGTATCTACATTGTCTCCATATTTAAAAACAAGTCCTTTTGCTGCTTTCATACCTGTATTCCTTTCTCCATCAAGATTTTGTTAGTGGTCTTTTTCCGTTTACATCAGCGTATCTCTTCAACGCCTTTTAGGCATCATTTATTCAGGCAGCTGGCAGGGGCAGGAAATCTTACCTGTCACGGCACTGGCCGCCGCCACTGCGGGACTTGCCAGATAAATCTCTGACTCCACATGTCCCATACGGCCCACAAAATTACGGTTGGTGGTGGACACGCAGCGCTCTCCCTTCGCCAGGATACCCATATAGCCGCCAAGACAAGGCCCGCAGGTGGGCGTGCTGACAATGGCTCCCGCCTCAATAAAGATTTTTAACAGTCCCTCTTCCATAGCCTGCAGATAAATCGCCTGTGTGGCCGGAATGACGATGCAGCGCATCCCCTCCGCCACATGCCTTCCTTCCAAAACTTTGGCCGCAATCCGCAGATCGTCAAGCCGTCCGTTGGTACAGGAGCCGATTACCACCTGGTCAATCCGGATATCCTCCTTGATCTCATCGATGGTCTTTGTATTCTCAGGCAGATGGGGGAACGCCACCGTAGGTCTTAAGGTACTTAAGTCAATGGTATATTCCTCATCATAAACTGCATCCGCATCCGCCTCATAAACCTTATATTCTCTTGTGCTGTGCTCCTTCATATAGGCAATGGCAAGGTCGTCCACCGGGAAAATGCCGTTCTTACCGCCGGCTTCGATGGCCATATTGGCGATGGTAAATCTGTCATCCATGGTCAGATTGGCAATGCCCTCTCCCGTAAACTCCATGGACTTGTATAACGCGCCGTCCACACCGATCATGCCGATGATATGTAAGATTACGTCTTTGCCGCTGACCCATTTGTCAGGCTTACCTACCAGGTTAAATTTGATGGCGGATGGCACTTTAAACCAGGCCTTGCCGGTAGCCATTCCGGCTGCCATGTCCGTACTGCCTACGCCGGTAGAGAAAGCGCCCAGCGCGCCGTAAGTGCAGGTATGGGAATCCGCACCAATGATGACGTCACCTGCAACGGTCAAACCTTTCTCGGGTAACAGGGCGTGCTCGATGCCCATCTGTCCCACCTCAAAATAGTTGGTAATCTCATTTTTGCGGGCAAACTCCCTGACACATTTGCAATGCTCTGCCGACTTGATATCTTTGTTGGGCACAAAATGGTCCGGCACCAGGGCAATCTTATCCTTGTCAAACACACCTTCTGTGTTCATCTTCTCCATTTCCTTGATGGCAACAGGGCTGGTGATATCATTGCCAAGTACCAGGTCGAGATCGGCCTCGATCAACTGTCCTGCCTCCACTTTATCCAAACCGGCATGTGCCGCCAGAATTTTTTGCGTCATCGTCATTCCCATGTCTGTTCCTCCTTGTATCCTATCAATCGGATTTATTTTGTACGTTGTCTTGTCATACCGCATAACGGTCTCCCAAATCTATGTTATTTTATCATACAAAGCCCAAAAAGGGAAGGGGCTTAAAGCCCCTTCCAGACGATTGTCACTTTGAATAAATCTCCGTCTATCTCCAACTGCATTTTACCATTCTGTAATTCCACGAAGCTTCTCACAATGGCAAGCCCCAGGCCGCTTCCCTCGGTGTTGCGGGAGCTGTCACCCCTGACAAAACGCTCTGTCAGGTTCTCCGGCGCTATATTGAGTTCTTCCCTCGATGTGTTTTTCAGTTCTATCACCACATTTTCTCTATGCCGCTCCATGCGCACATATACCCGGGTGTGGGGCATGGCGTATTTGATGATGTTAATATACAGGTTCTCAAAGATGCGGTAGGTTTTCTGACTGTCCAGCATAAGAAACTGCTTTTCTTCCGGCATCTGAAATCGGAAGAACAAATCCGCCTGCGCCGCCTTGTCCTCATACTCCAAATAGGCCTGGCGCATCAGGTTGCCGATATCTACCCGGTCCAGCTGCAAAGAAACATTACCGCTGGTGGCCTTGCTTACCTCAAAAAGATCTTCAATCAATATCTTCAAGCGATTTGATTTCCGCGAAAGCACATCCAGATATTCTCTGCGCTGTTCTTCTGTGACGCCTTCTTCCTGTAAAAGTTCAATGTAAGTCGTGATAGCCGTGAGCGGTGTCTTCAAATCATGAGAGACATTGGTAATCAGCTCGGTACGCATCCACTGGCTCTTGACCTCCTCTTCCACCGCCTTGGAAAATCCAAGCTGAATCTGTGCCAGTTCGCTCTTATAGGATTCAAACACTCCCCAGTCTCCCGTAAACTCTGTCTGCAGATTCCCGTCCGCTATAGACTGGGCCGCGGTAAGCAGGTGTCGATATTGTACCTGGATACGGCTGATATATTTCTTTAAGACCAAATAAAGGACGATGGAATAGAGTACGAAAAGAAACGCACCCGCAAACCACAATGTACTGATCAAGGAAAGAATGAGGAAATTGATCACTACCAGTTTTAGCAGAACTTTGTTCATATTATGACCCAAATCCACATGCAGAATTTCCTCTTTCAATTCCGTTACTTTCCGGCTCCCAAAGGAATGCATTTTATGCCAGATCCGGTAACAGAGGCTCCTCTTTTTGATATAGCGCTTAAGCCCCAGGGTATACACCTGCCCAAGACCAGTCACCATGATATACCAGAATCCAAACATCAGAAACAAAAGCAATCCATTGATTCCCATAGCAATCCCTTCTAATGATGCCGCAGACAGGCTTGGCAGATAGGAATGCAGCATGGTGAGTAAATCTGATTCGCTGCCGCCTTCCATACTGTACATTATGAGTTCTGTCTCCAGTTCACCCATAAAACAAAACAGTACGAACAGTATCGCAAGAAGGATTTCCAAATCGAATTGTAAAAACCACAGTTCATGCAGATGATATTTCTTCCACAAAGGCATAAGCAGGGCCAGCACGCCAAGAATAATCAGACATATCCAGAAGGTATCCGCTACCCCCACACTACGATAAACGCTCCAGGAGTCCAGCACTTGATGATAGGCATTCGATCTGTCGAGATTTTCCTTCTGCTCCTGTGTCAGGGCATAACAGATTGTACAGTCTCTGGGCGTATTGTTCACATCAATTCTGGCCTTCATGGTGTTGCCTTCATAGTAGTAATAGATATCCCCATCTGAGATCATATTTTCCAGATAGCCGTCTGCATAGTAGAAATCATAAAAGGTCCTTTCCAGATAGCTGCTCCGCATGACACGCTGCACATTTCTTAAGAGTGTGTCGGCATCCTCTCCTTTTACCCATACGTGCTCCAAAAAACCGTCGCTGTTATAGCGCATTTTCATATAATATGGATATAGGGAGAGCAGTTCTTCCGGGGCATCCTTTCTGCCAAGCTGACTGAGATTGTTTCCCGTATTCGTAATCATGGTATCGCCTGTATGGTCTATAATCTGATAATCCATGATATAGTCAAGATCGTTCCAAAAATGTTCTTCCCAGACCTTTAACATCTCGTATAGCTTCCGCCCCGCATATTCACCGGCGCTCTCCCCTCCAAAATCAATATAGGATACGCCCGCAGTTGTAGGCTCTTGTGACACAGAAAGATAGACATCCTGATACCTGAGGGGCGTTCCTGTCAATTGTTCTTGCAGCTCTTTATAAAGAATCGTATTTCCCTTATAAATATCCCGCAGAAAGTTTTCATTCTGCATCACATCTTCATCGTGTGCAGTTCTAAAGGAATCCGCTCTCCTTTGAAAAACGGAATACAGAGACAGAAATGACACCGATGCGAGAAAGACCAGGAAGATGCAGACAAGGATTCCTGTTTTTTGGCTCTGTTTCCGGTCTTTAGGCCTGGCTGACTTTTTCTTTGGATTCTCCTGCGTTGTATGCTCGCTGGCTGTGTTGTCCGTTGCTGTATTATTTGTGCCTTTACTGTCTGTTGTTATCTCATTTTCTGTAATACTATTTGTTTCGCGGTTGCTTTTCAATCTTATACCCAATGCCCCACACCACCTTTAAATATTTTGGTTCCCGGGGATTTAACTCTATCTTCTCCCGGATTTTTCTGACATGTACCATGATTGTGTCTGTGTTGATTGCCTGTTCGTTCCAGACACGCTCATAAATCTCTTCCGCTGAAAATACCCTGCCGGGATTTTTCATCAAAAGCAATAATATTTTAAACTCTATAGGTGTCAATTTCACGGGTTTGCCGTCCACAAACACTTCCACGGTATCTTCGTGCAATTCCAACCCGCCTATAATATAAACTTTATCATTTTTCTCCTCTTTTCCCATCATCTCTAAAAAGCGGCCGTACCGGCGCAGATGAGAGTTGACTCTTGCTAAAAGTTCCATGGTTGTAAAGGGTTTGGTCACATAGTCGTCCGCCCCCATATTTAACCCCATAATCTTATCCACTTCCTCGGATTTGGCCGAGAGCATGATTACCGGAAATTCATATCCCAACTCCCGCACCCGCATCATCATGTTGATGCCATCCATCCGCGGCATCATCACATCCACGATGGCCAGATGTATCTCTTCTTTTTCAATTTGTGCAAGACCTTCGATGCCGTCAGCGGCCTGGTAGACGATATAACCCTGATTTTTTAGATAAATTTCGATGCCTTCCCGGATTTCCTTGTCGTCCTCAACGATTAGGATATGATATGCGTTCATGATAGAACCCCCTCTTGTTATATTTTCATGGTTTATGGTGAGCAGTTGTTCGAAAAACCTTTGGTTTTTCGAACTCGCGGGCTTCGCCCTATGCATACGCGATATGAAAAAAGTGTCAGCGAGCTGCCATTTTTCCATCTTGCGTATGCGCACTGCTCATTGTATACGCGCATATTATATCACAGATTGGCTATGTGCGGGCAGGGCGGCCATAATATCTGGTGCGTCGCATTTCATACTCCCATATAACTTCCCGATAATAAGAAGATGCTCTTTCGGCGATTTCCTGGCAGTCATACTTGTTGGCAGTTTCTTTGGCACCCTGTTTCAAGGTTTCCAATTCTTTTCCGGATAAAATAGCCATCGCCTTGTCTGCAAAAACACGTGCATCCTGGATTCTATCTCTTGGACTGTCCCCGGATACCTGTGTCATATAGCCGTTGACACCGTTTATCACAATATCATCTGTGCCGGTGGCGCGAAGGGCTAGTACCGGCGTCCCCACAGCCATCGCTTCAAGAAGGACGATGCCCTGGGTCTCGGAACGGGAAGAAAATAGAAACAGATCGCTGGCCGCACAGTATTCTTTCATATCCTCGTTTCTCACCTCCCCTGTCAAAATAATCTCTTCTGTCAAAGCAAGTTCGCCAATCCTCCGGCAGAGTTTTTCACGATAAGGGCCCTTACCAATCAAAAGAAGTTTAAAACAAGGACCGGCTTTCTGCTTATAAAGAGCAAGGCTCTCTAACAGGAATTCCAGATTCTTCTCTTTGGCAAGTCTGGCCACCGTGCAGAACAGAAATGGTCTGCCCTCGCAAAACTGCTCCCGCAGCCGCTTAGCCTTTTGCTGATCGGGATAAAAAGCTGTCTTCGACAATCCTGTCGGCAGGACCTCAATGGGAGGATTTATGCCTGTTTCCCTTAAGTAATCCCGAATATGCGGCGTAGGAGCAAACACCATATTGCAGGCGCCCAGTGTCCTTCGTAAGTATATGGGCCAGAATCTTTCCAAACCAGTAAGACCCACATAATGAAGATACTGTTCATACCGGGTATGATAAGTACTAACCAACGGCACATGATATTTCCAGGAAAGATAACGTGCAGTGGCGCCAATCATCATGGGATGATGGACATGAATCACATCAAAATGTCCTTCCCAAAATGCGCGCTCAATCTTCGGATCCAAGCTGTTTGGTACAGAGAACCCGCCGGCCACACCTTTTAACAGTGCGCCGTATCGTATGACATCTTCCTCCGTATCCTGTTCATCATAACTGGGCGCAAATACTGTTACCTGATGCCCGAGCGCCCGCAGACCCACAGACAGTTTTTCCACAGATATTGGCACGCCTGCCACAAAAGGCTTATAGTTGTTTGTCATCATAGCAATTTTCATGGCTGTCTTATCCTCCTTGTGTTCTTTCAGTCAGATCAGGTATCCTAGTAGCATATCTCCCAGAAAGTAGCCCGCTCCCACAAACAGCAGGTTCCATACCAGAATCCCAAGTGTAGAACTTACAATATACTTTGCCATGTTCATTCTGGACACTCCTGCCGGAATGGAAATCAGCGTTCTGATCATGGGAATCAGTTTACTTAGGAAGATACCAACGCCGCCCTTTTGTCTTACCCATTCTAACTTGGCTTCGATTGCGGGCCGCTGTCTGGGAAATTTGTCCAGATATTTTTGCAAGACAAAATCACCGCCGGTGTAACCTATGAAGTATAAAATCAAACTGCCTGTAAGACCGGCCGCCACTGTAATCAGAAGAGCGATTGGAAACAGAATATGTCCCCTGGCTGCCCAAAGACCCGCAAGCGGCATGATAACGCCAGCCGGAAACCCCGGCAGATTTAGATATTCCAGCAAAACAATCACAAAAATGGCCGCACCGCCGTATCTGGTAAAATATTCCATAATAACTTCTGTTGTCATATGATACCCTCCCTGCTGTTTATCAACGGGACAGACTGCCTGTTTGCTTCAACAATTACACTGTAATGGAAAAATCTAAATAGAATCGTGATTTACTTCTTAACATTTTCTAAAGAAATCCATTGAAAATTATAAAAGTGGGATTATAGGAAGACAGCGTCAGATCATATGCTCTCTAAAGATGCAAAAGTGCCGTACAATTACAACATCCTGTAATTGTACGGCACTTATCGTACTTTATATATCGTTAATTTCTACAACATTTCATGCAGCATTTCATCCATAGACCTGTGTATGATATATTGATAGATTGTGGCCATTTCCTCCGGAGAGATAATCATATCCTTCCGAATCCATGTCATCACCACAAAGGTAAGGGACTGGGAATAATATTCCGCTATAATCTCCGGTGTCATCCATGCGTGGATAAAAGACCTTCCCTCACAGCGTGCGCTGATATAGGTATACAGCGTTTCCCAGATACAGTTGCGGACGATGCTTTCAAAAGAGTTCTGGCCCTCCATTCTGGCTGCACGGATACAAAATTCCTTCCTTTTCAGCACATTGGTAAAGATAAGAACCAGACCGTCCTCCAGATGTCCTCTCTGCAGGGTTAACGTGAGCGGCTCTAACAATTCGTTTTTGACAATCCATTCCAGCAGATCGTATTTATCCTGAAAATGATTATAAAACGTCGGCCTGATCACGCCTGCCCCATCTGTGATATCCTTGATGGTAATCTTTTCCATTGGCATTTTAAGTATTAGTTCTATAAAACTTTCCGCAAGTCTTTGATCTACACTGATTTTGGACTCCATGGGAATATCTGCTCCTGGTTAGTTGTTGATCAGTTTATCCTCACCATTCCAGCTGTAAAGTTTTCTGATTTCTTCACCTACAACTTCTGAAGGATGCTCGGACGCCAGCTTACGCATAGCCTTAAAGTGTACCTGACCGCCTGCTGAAGACATATCAAGCAGGAAATCCTTGGCAAAAGTACCATCCTGGATATCGGAGAGAATCTTCTTCATGGTCTTCTTGGTCTCTTCTGTGATAATCTTCGGTCCTGTGATATAATCGCCGTACTCAGCTGTGTTGGAGATGGAATAACGCATCCCTGCAAAACCGGACTGATAGATCAAATCAACAATCAGCTTCATCTCATGGATACACTCAAAATAAGCGTTTCTCGGATCATAGCCTGCTTCCACCAATGTCTCAAAACCTGCCTGCATCAATGCACATACACCGCCGCACAAAACTGCCTGCTCACCGAAGAGGTCTGTCTCGGTCTCTGTTCTGAATGTGGTCTCAAGAACGCCAGCTCTTGCGCCGCCGATTGCCAGTGCATAGGCAAGCGCCATATCCTGTGCCTTGCCGGTAGCATCCTGATGTACTGCAACCAGACAGGGAACACCCTTACCAGCCTGATATTCGCTTCTTACCGTATGGCCAGGTCCCTTGGGTGCGATCATGGTCACATCCACATCCTTAGGCGGTACGATACAGCCGAAATGAATGTTAAAGCCGTGTGCGAACATCAGCATATTGCCAGCCTCTAAGTTGGGCTCGATATCTTTCTTATACATAGCCGCCTGCAGTTCATCATTGATCAGAATCATGATGATGTCAGCCTTCTTAGCTGCCTCGGCTGCGGTATATACCTCAAATCCCTGTGCCTCGGCTTTGGCCCAGGATTTGGAACCTTCATAAAGGCCGATAATCACGTGGCATCCGGACTCTTTTGCATTGAGCGCATGAGCATGTCCCTGACTGCCATAGCCAATCACAGCGATTGTCTTGCCATCTAAAAGAGATAAATTACAGTCTTCCTGGTAGAAAATTTTTGCCATCTTCTTATCCTCCATTTTAAAAAATTGATTTGTAATATAGCATAATACTACGCAAAGTTATTTGCGAAGTAAATTACTCAAATTCCTCCGCTTATCCGAGGCTGCGAAGCAGACCTCGCAAAGTTATTTGCGAAGCAAATTACTTTTCTTATAGGTACGTGACATTCTCTATGCCGCGGCTGAGCCCTGCAATACCGGTACGGGCCAGTTCCAGAATCTCATACCCCTCTAAGAGACTGATAAAGGCTTCTATCTTATCCTGGTTTCCGGTCAGCTCTATGATCAGGCTCTCTGTGGACACGTCGATAATCTTGGCACGGAATATATCGGCCACAGAGATGACGCCCTGTCTTTCCTGGGCGGAAGCCTTCACTTTAATGAGCACAAGCTCTCTGTAAACACTGGATGCGGGACTTAACTCCTTGATGTCACGCACATCGATTAGCTTGGACACCTGCTTCTCAATCTGGTCCAATATCTCATCGTCACCGGAGGTGACAATGGTAATTCTTGTAAAGCGGGGGTCCGCTGTCACACCTGCAGTGATACTGTCAATATTATAGCCTCGTCTGGAAAAAAGACCGGAAATGCGGCTCAAAACACCAGATGTATTATCTACCAATAATTGAAATACTTTTTTCTGCATATGATTATGCCTTTCTTTGATTTGTCATACAAACACTGTCAATAATTGTAGCAACTTACATACAAAAAGTCAAATTTAATTCTCGGTTTCTAAACACTTTTGGAGCGCTAATGTTCCGGTGCGGGCCATCTCCACAATACTGATACCCTGCATCATGCTGATGAGCAGCTTAATCCGTTCCGGCACGTCGCAGATTTGTATGATCATCATGTTCTTGGACATATCCACGATATCTGCGTTCATGATTTCGCAGGTCTCCATAATATCCCGGCGGTTGCTCTTGTTATATTTGACCTTCATCAGCATCAACTCGCGGCTCACGCTGGAGGGCTCGTCAAAAGTCTTTACTTTGATCACATCAATCTTCTTGTTGAGCTGTTTTTCAATCTGTTCTATGGTCCGCTGATCGCCGGAACTGACGATCGTCATGCGGGATACGGAGGAATCCTCCGTTTCACCAACCGCCAGACTGTCTATATTGAAACATCTTCTTGAGAACAGGCCGGCCACCTTACAAAGAACACCGGATCTGTTTTCCACTAATACGGAATATATTTTCTTCATTTTGAGTACCATGCTCCCTTCTGTGTATGTGGTTTCAGGCTATTTGACAAGGTCCATCGGGTCAATGAGGCATTCCAGCAAGACGGACTCGTCATGTTCCAAAAACGCTTTTATGGTATCCTGCGCGCCCTCCATCGTACACTGCCGCATAAATTTCATGTCATATGCCGCCGAGAGTTTCTCCAGATCGGGGCTACCGGATAAGTCAACCACAGAATAGTTATCTTTATATGTGTAATGCTGATATTCCCGCACCATGCCAAGATAATTGTTTTTCAGGACAATAATCTTGACCGGTACATGAAACTGCCGCATGGTAGCCAGCTCCATCATGGACATCTGGAAAGAACCGTCACCGCAGACTGCAACTACCTGGCGCTTCTTATCAGCCAGTTTGGCCCCCATGGCCGCTGGAATGGAATATCCCATGGTTCCCATGCCGCCCGTGGTCAAGAACCGTCCGTTTTTGACGATGTGATAACCGCAGGACCAAATCTGATTCTGCCCCACATCCGCCACATAAACCGCATCTTCCTCCATGGCATCGGAGAGCATGGTAATAAAAGCCGCCGGGTCCACATAATCCGGATTGGGTCTGCGGATTGGACGCATATTGTCACGGTAACCGTTTAATACCTGAATCCATTCACTGTGCTCGCAGGTAAAGTCTTCTTTCTGGATATCCTCGAAGATATGTTTTGCATCACCCACAAGAGGGATAGCAGGTCCCACATTCTTGCCGATTTCTGCCGGGTCCACATCTATATGTATTAACACCTTGTTCTCCGTAATCAGATCAGGCTGATTTACCGCCCTGTCCGCCACTCTGGCCCCCACCATGAGCAGAAGGTCTGATTCATTCATCGCTCTGTTGGCACAGGGCTTGCCGTTATTGCCAACCATGCCGTAGTACATGGGATGTCTTGTAGGCATAGCGCCGATGCCCATCATGGTAGATACCACGGGAATCTGATATTTTTCCGCGAAGTTTCGAAGTTCCCCTTCCGCCTGGCTTAACAGGACACCGCCGCCGGCACAGATAATAGGACGTTTGGCTTTTTCCAACTCTTTGATGACTTTCTTAATCTGCGCCATATTGCCCTTTACCGTGGGTTTGTAGGTTCTCATATTGACTTCTTCGGGATATTTGAACTTACTGACCGGGCTGTTTTGGATATCGATGGGGATATCAATCAGCACAGGACCTTTTCGGCCTGTGTTTGCCAGATGAAATGCCTCTTTAAATACCCGCGGGATATCCGCCGCATCTTTGATCAGATAACTGTACTTCACAAAAGACTCCACCGCACCGGTGATATCTGCTTCCTGAAAGACATCAGAACCTAAAAGTTCACTGTTTACCTGGCCTGTGATGCAAACCAGTGGAATACTGTCCGCAAAAGCGGTAGCCACACCCGTAATCAGATTGGTAGCGCCTGGACCGGAGGTGACAGCGCATACCCCTACACGGCCGGAGACTCTGGCAAGACCGCTGGCGGCATGTGCCGCGTTCTGCTCCGTGCGGATTAAGATGGTCTTAATATGGGAATCTAAAATACTATTGTAGAAGGGGCATATAGCCACGCCGGGATAACCAAACACATACTCAACGCCCTCTGCCTCCAAACATTTTACAACTGCATCTGCACCTATCATACTTTACTTATGCTCCTTTTCTACTCTTCTATTTGTAAAATCCTTTTGGTCAGTTTCACCGCGTCGGCGGCATCTTTGGAATAACCGTCAGCGCCAATCTCATCCGCATATTCCTGTGTGGTCACGGCGCCGCCGATAATGATCTTAGCCTGTACCTTCTGCGCTTTTGCGTAATTGATTACATGCCGCATCTGCTGCATGGTGGTGGTCATCAGCGCTGAGAGTGCGATTACTTGCGCATGATGTTCCTTTGCGGCTTCGATGATCTTTTCCTTGGGGACATCTTTTCCCAAATCGATCACCTGAAACCCGTAATTTTTTAACATCAGTGCTACCAGGTTCTTTCCAATATCATGGATATCGCCCTCCACTGTGGCTATCACTACCGTGGGCATGTCAGCCGCTGTATCCGCCTGTAGAAGAATGGGTTCCATATACTCAATAGAAGCCTTCATGGCCTCTGCGCTGGCAATCAGCTGGGGAAGAAAATATTTGCCCTTATCAAAAAGATCGCCCACTTCGTTGATGGCAGGAAGCAGTACCTGGTCCAATAAGGCTTTCGCCTCATGTTCCTGATGAAGCGCTTCTTTGGTATCCTCCACGATGACACCCTTATTTCCTTTTAGTACATCGGTATAAAGTTTGTCTGTTATGGTTAATACCGCAGGCTCATTTACCTGTGGCTTGAGGCGTATTCCGGTCTGCTGTGCGGCCGTCTCTTCTAATGCCTCCCGCTTTTCTTTCAGCGCATCCATCAGCTTTATATAGCGGATATCGGCCCCTTCTTTGTGCAAAAGCAGGTCTGAGGCAAAGGCGCAGCTGACTAGCAGTTCCTGGGAGGGATTGGCAATGGCCATGGTCAGTCCCGCCTGAATGGCCATGGTCAGAAAACTGGCGTTTATAAAACTCCGCTCCGGCAGACCAAAGGAGATATTGGATAGGCCGCAGATAGTGGCAAGCCCCTGTTCTTTACAGTAGCGTATCGTCTCCAAAGTATCTGTCGCTGCCGTTTTATTGGCGCCCACCGTGGCTACCAGACCGTCCACAATGATATCTTCTCTGGTAAGCCCTAAGGCAAATGCCTTTTCTTTTATCTTTTCAATAATATGAATCTTTTCCGTGATATCCTTTGGCAGGCCCTCATCCGATAAGGGGAGAAGGATAAACATAGCCCCGTACTTTTTAGCCAAGGGAAGCAGGGCATCCACCTTGGTCTTCTCATAGGAAATGGAATTGATCAGCGCCCGGCCCGGATATCTGCGCAGAGCCGCCTCCAGCACATCCACGTGGCTTGAATCAAGAGAAAGAGGCAGGTTCGTGATGCCGCCGATGGTTTCTATGGCTTTTAGCATCATCGCCTTTTCATCGATACCGCTCATGCCCATATTGACGTCTAAGATGCCGGCACCGCAGGCCTCCTGCTCTTCTGCAAAGGCCGATACCATCTCCATAGACCCTTCCCTAAGCTGGGCCTGTAGTTTTTTCTTACCCGTGGGATTGATGCGTTCCCCCACGATAATAAAGTTGTCTGTCAGGTCAAAGGAAATTGTCTGCCGTTCACTGGTAAGAAACCGTCTGCCGGATTTCTTCCGGTGCAGAACGGGCATATCTTTCACCTGCCGCCTGGCTTCTTCAATATACGCCGGTGTGGTGCCGCAGCATCCGCCGATGATGGAAGCCCCAGCCGCCACAATATCCTTCATGCAGGCGCCGAAGGTCTGGGCGTCCATATCATAAACGGTGTTGCCTTCTGTGTCCAGATAGGGCAGACCGGCATTTGGTTTGGCAATAATCGGTATGGTGGTTACCTCCGCCATACGGCGCACCACTTCCACCATCTTGTCCGGTCCTGTGGAACAGTTGACACCCACAGCCGCCACGCCAAGACTTTCCAGTACAACAGCCGCCGTCACCGCATCGGTTCCAAACAAGGTCCGGCCGTCTGACTCAAAAGTAAGAGTGGCCATCACCGCTAAGTCACAGACCTCTTTGGCTGCAATCACTGCCGCCCTGGTCTCCTGTAAACTCATCATGGTCTCCACCACCAGAAGGTCTACACCGGCTTCCGACAGATAACCGATCTGTTCTTTGTACACATCAACCAATTCTTCAAAATCCAGCTTTCCCATAGGGGCTAACTGCTCACCCGTCATGGTGATATCTCCGGCCACATAAGCCTGCCCGTCTGCAGCCTCCTTAGAGAGAGCCACCAGATCATGGTTGATCTGTCTGATCTGGTCTTCTATACCGTATTCCTTTAATTTAATCCGGTTCGCCGTAAAGGTCGGTGCATAGATGATATTACTGCCTGCGCATATAAATTCTTTCTGTAAGGAAATGAGTGTTTCCTTATGTTCCAAAATCCACTGCTCCGGGCACACCCCTGTGGGCATACCTCTTTTCTGCAGATTAGAACCGGTGGCCCCGTCCAAAAAGACAGGGGTATCCTGTATCAATTGATAAAATGCTTCCTTATCCATATTCATCTCCAATCAATGCTATTCAGCCTCCTCGGCGGGTTCCTCATAAAAGACGGTATCATCGGTATCAAAATCATCTTCCGGCGCTTCTTCGTCTGAAGTTTCTTCCCCGGAAGGTTCTTCTGTATCCTCTCCGTCTTCTGTCTTATTCAAGAATCCGCCGCCAAAGATACCTTCTTCCTCGGTGTAAGTGACCCCTTCTCCCTCCGGTATCTCTCCGTGCAGAATGGTAATAATATACTGGATACGGACATTGACTCTTTCATAATATTCCAGTGCCGCCTGTCCTAACGCTTCGTCGTAGGTATCGCCCTCGTATGCCTCATGAAAAAGCGCCACCGCCTCCTTCATATTTTCGTCCGCTTCATCTGCCAGACTCTCCGCCGCCGAGAACTGTTCGGGTACTTCCAGTTCTGCCATCCAGGTAATCTCATTTTGCAGCCCGTCCAGATAAGCGAGAAGCTGCGGCACCGCATCCTGGGAAGTCGGATCAATGGCATTCATATTTTCATGATAGGAAGCCGCCGTTTCAAAAAAACGATTCATATCTTCCTGATAAGTGGTCAGTGCCTCGTCCTTACCACATGCCGTCAGCAAAAATCCACAGATAATGACAGCGGCTGCTATTTTAAATCTTTTCAAAGTCTTCCCCTCCAGACAGGCTTTATCTATTGTACTACTGCCTATTATATTCCCTATTTAAACATAGTACTGATTTCCCGCCCTTTCGTCAACCTATTTTTGCTTCCAGCTGAGAAATACAACGTCTGTCTGTGCCATCTTTCCTCTCGGTTCCTGCCCTTACCTAAATTCTGTAAAACAAAAAGGCGGGGTTCGTTTTCACGAATTTCCCACCCTTGCAATCAGTAGACTATTTCCCAGCAGGCTGTCATAAGAAACGCCTCAAAATGCGATTTCGCAGTCCGGCTCCACTTTTCGACATGCCTTCAACACCTGCTTCATGACTGTTTTCTCATCAGCGCCATTGTCAAACTCCACTTTCATCTTCTGCGTCATAAAACTTACAGTGGCATCTGCCACACCTTCCGTTTTCTTGGCGGCTTCCTGCATTTTCTCAGCGCAATTTGCACAATCCACTTCAATCTTATAAGTTTTCCCCATGAGTTCTCCCTCTCCCTCCTGCTTTTACCGTTTACTCTTCCACATGTTCCATGCCCATACTGAGGATTGACCTGACATGTTCATCGTCCAGAGAATAGAAAACGGATTTTCCCTCCCTGCGGAATTTCACCAGCTTGGAAGATTTCAGAATCCGCAGCTGATGGCTGACGGAGGACTGACTTAAACTCAGCAGCCTGGCAATATCATTTACACACAGCTCCGTATCGAACATGGCATACAGTATCTTAATCCGGGTGGAATCCCCGAATACTTTAAAAAGTTCTGCCAGATCGTATAAGACTTCATCCGCAGGCTGTCGGTCCAATATCGTTTTTACCAATTCTTCATGGGTCTCCAAATACTCTTTCTCTTCCATCTCAGATAAATCCTTCGCACGTTTCAACATATGTTTATTTGTTCATATTATAATATCATATTTTCTATGTGTCAACCTATATTTTTATTCTTATCTTATAAGGCGGATTTCCATGCAGTCAGAGAGGAAGCTTCACAGACAGGCTTCCTCTCTAACTTTGTCTCATATATTAAGTTTTAAAATGTAAAGAAACCAACTTCCTCTTCCAGGCTCTCCGCCATCTGCTTTAGTTCCTTGGCGGCTTCTGCAAGAAGATTGATTGTGGCGTTCAGTTCCTGCATGGAAGCTGTCGTCTCTTCTGTGGAGGCGGCATTTTCCTGGGATACCGCAGACAGGCTCTGAATCACGTCCACGACTTTGCCCCTCTCGGCATCGCATTCTCCGGCCTGCTCATAAATCAAACGGGATTCTTTCATGGAGCTCTCAATGCCGTTACTCACTTCACTAAACTTCTCTTTGGTTTGTTCCAGTTTCTTTTGCTGCTGCGCAACAATCTCGTTCACCTCATTCATGATCTTGATGGAAGTCTCCGAGTCTAAGGTCAGCTGATGGATAATTCCTTCAATGGTCTTGGTGGATTGTGCGGAATCCTCAGACAGTTTGGAAATCTGGGTTGCTACTACTGCGAAACCGCGTCCTGCATCTCCGGCCCTGGCAGCTTCGATACTTGCATTTAAGGCAAGCAGGCTGGTCTCACTGGCTATGGAGGCAATCAGATCGACTGCATCCTGAATCCTGTTGACAGATTCGTTGGTTGTATGTACCGACTCTTCGATTTTCTTGATGGCATCGGTGGTCTTATCGTTGGACTCACTCAGCTCATGGATGATTCTGGAAGACTCTGTATCCGCCCGATGCATCTGGTCGGAAAGGTTATCCAGTTCCTGCACACTCTCCACAATCTTCTCAATCAACACACCCATACGATTGATTTGCAGGGTGGCAGATTCAATATCCTCTGCCATGGATACGGCCCCCTTGGAGATATCTTCCACCGCAGTACTAATCTCATCCGCTGTGGTGGAGGACTGGGCCGCCATGGTTTCCAAAGAGTCGCCCCGCAGCATCAGCGTGTCGGTATTTTGCTTGATACCGCCAAGAATTTCCTGCAGCTTATCGAGAAGTGCCTGCACTGCGCGCCCCATGACACCAAGTTCGTCTTTTCTCTTTAGCAGTCTCTCACTGACCTGCATGTGAAGATTTCCAGTTGATAGAGCGCTTATAATCTCCTCAGACTGCATGATCACCTTGGCCAATGCTCTGGCAATGCGGATACACACAATCTGTGCAACAAACAAAATAATAAAGGCAATCCCCAAAATCAGCATTGTACTCCTGTTGATTTCGGCGTTTGCCTCTGTAGCCGGCTGTCCGGCAAAAACCATGCCCACGCATTTTCCATTGCTGTTAAATGCAGGCATGTAAAAAGCATAGTACTGTTCTCCATTTACCACAACATCACTGGTGGAATAAGTCTTGCCGCCATTGATAACTGCAGAAATGATCTCATCGGATGCCTTAGTACCCAAAATACGCTGACCCGTAGATTTGTCCCGCAAAGAGGTAGCGCGCCTGGTATCTCCGAAAAAGAGCGTGACATCCGCACTGGAACCTTTCACAAAATTATCGATGACATCCTCATGCTCCGTAACACAGTAATCACCTTTGTACAAATCGTCACCTTCCAGGCGGTAATCGCCTGCATCAATCACTTCATAGGCCGCGTAAACACTCTGGCAAAGATTCTTCAATCCCTCCATTGTAGTATCCTTTACCATGTTCCGCATCTTGCCAATGGCATAGAAGGTGATAACGAGCACCATGATGACCATCGGAATTGCGCACAGCATCACCAGCTGTGCCATAACACCCAATCTCTTTTTGTCTTTCATCCTTTCCTCCCCTGTTTCCTTAGTTTAGTATTATAGTGTTCCTATTACCTAACCGTGCAAAGGAGATTCCCCTTCCCCCTGTATAAATACACGCTTTATTATATCACATTCTATCCCTTGGAAAAAGCAGTCTTTGTTTGTAGCACAATAAAAACATCACTAAAAAACAAGCGCTTTTTTAGTGATGTTTTACCAGATAAATCTACTACTATTGTCGTATTTGTCCGTTTCCAATGATTTGATATTTGTAAGAAGTCAATTCCCGCAGTCCCATGGGTCCTCGGGCATGTAGTTTTTGGGTACTGATACCGATTTCCGCACCAAATCCGAATTCAAAGCCATCCGTGAATCTTGTGGAAGCGTTCACATACACGCAGGCAGAGTCCACCTCCCGCAGGAATTTCTCTGCATGGGCTTTATTTTCCGTGAGAATGGCATCGGAATGTCCCGTGTTGTAATGGTTGATATGGGCGATTGCCTCCTCTAACGAATCTACTGTCTTAACGGAAAGTATCAAATCCAGATACTCTCTGCCATAGTCTTCTTCCGTGGCCGGACAGGCTCCCGGAATCTGGTCAAGAACTGTCTGATCGCCGCGGATTTCCACTTGTTTTTCCTGCAGTGCCCTGCCAAGCGCAGGCAGTATCTTCTGGGCAATCTTTCGATGTACCAAAAGAGATTCACAGGCGTTACAGACACCAATCCGCTGTGTCTTGGCATTGAGGATAATGGGCACCGCCTTCTCCAGGTCCGCCTCTTCGTCGACATAAATATGACAGTTGCCCGTACCGGTCTCAATGACCGGAATCGTACTATTCTCCACTACGGAACGGATTAATCCGGCGCCGCCCCGGGGAATCAGTACATCCACATATTCTTTAAGCTGCATGAAGGCTGTGGTCACTTCCCTGTCATTGTGGGCAATCAATTGCAAGGCATGTTGTGAAATGCCTTCCTTCTCAAGGGTTTCTTGGATGATTTCGGTAATCGCCTGATTGGAATAAAAAGCGTCTCTGCCGCCCTTTAGAATCACCGCATTACCGGTCTTAAAACACAGACCGAAAACATCTGCCGTCACATTGGGACGGGCCTCATAAATAATACCCACTACCCCCATAGGCACACGCACCTTCTTGATATGCAGGCCGTTTGGACGATCAAAACACTCCATCACTTCCCCGATGGGATCCGGCAGAGAAGCAATCTGTCTCAACCCCTGGGCCATGGCCTCGATTCTGTCCGCAGACAGCTTCAACCGGTCTAACAGCCCTTCTGCCATACCGGCTTCCTTTGCTTTCTGATAATCTTTCTCGTTGGCAGCAAGCAGTCTGTCCTGTTTATCTATGAGCGAAGCGGCTGCCTGCTCCAGGGCTTGATTTTTCTGCGTGGTAGTAAGGCTCTGTAACAGCTGTTTTGCGTCAATGGCCTGTCTGCCAAGGGTATCTAAATATTCTTTGATCATAAGGTTCTCCGTTTCCGCCTGTCAAAGGACAGACATATTACTTTCCCCAATACAGTACTGTTGCGTGAGCAAAAAATCCGGTCTCTTATCATGCGGCTGTGTGGGAATCTCGTCCCATACCTGACAGCTGTAGGCCAGAGCTGCGGTGGTCAGATGTATCCGGCTTTGGTCTTTTAACCTGGAAAGCTTCTCCAGATAGCGGTCATAGAAACCGCCGCCATAGCCTATTCTGCGGCGTGCCCTGTCAAAAGCAGTGCCCGGCATACACAACAAGATATGGGGTATCTTTTCCGCCGGTACAAAGGAGGCCTGCCTGACCGTACACTTGTGTGCAAGATAGTCTGGAAAAGCGCTGTCTGTCACAGGTTCCAGAATGCCCCGGTAACCGGACGCAAGCTGGTCCAAACCGGTAATCTGATAGAATTCCATCTCTTTTCCTTCTACCCGGGGCACGAAGACAGCTTTCTTTTCACTAAGTGCCTGTTCAAGCAGGCTTAAGGTTTCCACCTCACTGCGGTAGTTCACATAGGCAAGCACTGTCTCGGCCTCTTTATAACAGGCAAGGGCTGTCAGACTTTTCATAATTTCTCCGCTGTAACGGATTCTCTCCTGCTCGGTGAGCGCTTCCCGCAGCTGCAGGGATTTTGTGCGGACCGCCGCCTTCGACATGGCCCCAGAGGCATGTGCGAAAGATATGCCGGACACAGGTTTGTTATACGTATCCTTTGTCATTTCTGCTTATCCTGCTTTTTGCGGTCTTTCAGATCGGTGATAGTGCCGTCTTTTTCTACAATCGAGATATTGTCAAGCTGTCCTCTTAGATTGGCCCGCACATTGGCCACATAGGCCTTGCGCAGCCTGTCCTGTTCTTCCTTCTCGGTCTCCGTTAACCCTTCTGCCTGGGATTTATGATAGAGCGCATTGATGCGCGCCGTCATTTCTTCCACTGTCACAAATTCACCCTCCTCCCATACCCGAAAATACGTCAATTTTTGTGCATCTGCTGCACATACAGGGGCAGATCAAACCGATCGTCTCTGTGTGCCTTGAATAAAGTGCCGATGTTCTGTCCACTCAAAATACGGTGTATGACTTTAATGTCTTTACTGTTGGCAATAACCATGTCAACGCCGGTGCTGTTGGCAATCTTGGCCGCCTGCAGCTTGGTCATCATGCCGCCGGTGCCGGCACTGCTCCCGGTGGAATCCTTACCCATATTCATCAGTTCTTCCGTGAGCTCCTCCACCACCTCGATGTATTTCACATCCGGATTCTTTCTGGGATCGTCGGTGTAGAGGCCGTCGATGTCCGACAAAAGAAGCAGCATGTCCGCGTCGATCAGGGAAGCCACAATGGCTGAAAGGGTATCGTTATCACCGATTTCAATCTCGTAGGTGGCCACAGTATCGTTTTCATTGACAATGGGAATTACGCCTAACTTAAACAGCTCCGCAAAGGTATTGCGGGCGTTAAAACGATTCAGATTATCCACAATAGTATTCTTGGTCATCAGAATCTGGGCCGCAACCTGATTGTATTCTGCAAAAATCTTCTGATAGGTCATCATCAGTCTTGCCTGTCCCACCGCCGCACAGGCCTGTTTGACGGCAATGGGATTATCTTTCTCATCTTCCGGCAGCATAATCGCCTTCTTTCCAACAGAAATTGCCCCGGAAGTCACAAGCACCACGTCCTTCCCCTGGTTTCGCAGGTTACAAAGCTCCCGCACCAGCACATCCAGTTTCGTATAATCCAAGTCCCCTGTTTCCTCATGCTGCAGGGAGGAAGAACCAATCTTTACCACGATTCTCTTTTTCTCTTTCATATGTATTCTGCTGTCTGTCATGTCCTTGTCTGTTTCTCCATTTCTCTACGGCCGGTACTTTCTCTTTTAAAAAGCCGCCGCCTGTCTGTTATCTGCAAGCCTCATTCTATCACAGGTTGGTAGAGAGAGGCAACTTTTTCCGCAATCAGTATGCCGTCCATGGCGGCAGAAGTAATCCCGCCGGCATATCCTGCCCCCTCGCCGCAGGGATACAGGCCTGCTACCGCAGATTGTCCCGTGCCATCCCGCAAAATCCGCACCGGGGAAGAGGTCCGGCTTTCCACGCCACAGACATAGGCGTTCTCATCCGCAAATCCCCTCATGGATTGACCTATTAAGTCAATTCCCTCTACCAGGGCCGCATTTAAATCATCCGGCAGAATATCATGAACAGGTGCCATACACCACTTTCCTTTCACGGCCGGCGCAAACTGTGGGAAAGCCGCCGCGATTTTGGAAGGATTGTTTTTCTCTGACAATAAGGTGTTTTCCTCCGTATTCGACATGAGATTATCCGTTTTCTCTTTCTGCCTGGCAAGGACTGCCTGCCGATAGGCACCGTAACGCTCCACCGGCACGGCACCAGAACCGATTTCATAGGCCCTCTCTTCCAGCCTGCGCTGAAAGTCGATTCCTGCAAGGGGACCGGAGCCGCCGTAATCTTTGGGTGTCACCGTAACAATCATGGCGCTGTTGCTGTTTGTCCCGTTTCTGCCGCTGTAACTCATACCGTTTATGGCTGTCCGGCCTGGCTCAGAGGAAGCGTTGACCACATAGCCACCAGGACACATACAGAAGGAATAGACCCCTCTGCCGTCTTTCGTTTTCGCCGTCACTTTGTAATTGGCGGCCGGCAGGTTTGCCTGCCTGCTTCCACCGTACTGGATGTCATCAATGAGTCTCCTTGGGTGTTCCATACGAAGGCCCACGGCAAAAGCCTTGGCTTCCATGGGAATCTGCCGTTCTTTCAGCATATAGAAGGTATCCCTGGCACTGTGGCCAATGGCCAGGATTACCACATCACTTTCCATAAGGCGGCCATCCTCCGTCCGGATGCCCGTAACCCGGTTCTGTGCAGTCAAAAGGTCGGTGACCTTGGTCTCAAAATGTACTTCCCCGCCCCAGGCAAGTATCTGTCTGCGCAGATGAGCCACCACATCCATCAGAATATCTGTGCCGATATGGGGCTTTGCCTCGTACAGGATATCCGCCGGCGCTCCCGCCTGTACCAATATCTCCAGTACCTCCCGGTTTCTGCCAAAAGGGTCTTTGACAAGGGTATTTAATTTACCGTCTGAAAAAGTACCGGCGCCCCCTTCTCCAAACTGTACATTGGAATCGGGCATAAGCACGCCTTCCTTCCAGAACCGTTCCACATCCTGAAGACGTTGTCCGGCTTCCCGTCCCCGCTCCAGCAGGATAGGCCGATACCCTTGTCTGGCCAGCATATAACCGCAGAAAAGCCCTGCCGGGCCGGTGCCCACAATAATCGGTCTGTGATTAAGTGGTTTTGTGCCCAAGGCCGGAAATTGGTATTCTTTCTTCACAACTGCCTGCACCTGTCCGGCCTTGCCGCGGCAGGCGGACAATATCTTATCCTGGGAGGCCGTTTTGACATCCACCGTATAGACGATATAAATATCCGGTTTTTTCCGGGCATCGATGGATTTCTTGACAATCTGCATTTCCTGAATCTTATCCGGGGCAATCCGTAAAATCCTGGCCGCCTTCTTGAGAATATCTTCCTGGGTGTGTTTTGGCATCACTTTAATCTGGTTAATACGAATCATGCTCTCTGGCCTCTCTTCTTCTCAAAACTGAACCCCCGCGGCGGCCCGGCCCGCAACGGTGCCGCTGCTAAAAGCCCACTGCAGGTTATAGCCCCCGCAGATACCGTCAATATCCAGGATTTCCCCGGCAAAATATACGCCCGGCACTATCTTGGAGGCAAGGGTGTGGTCCACTTGACCGCAGTCAACACCCCCTGCGCTCACCTGAGACTGTTGGGGCGGATTTGTTTTGATCACTTCCACTTCCAGGAAACGGTAGAGATGCTGCAATTTCCGCCTCGCTTTTAGAGGGACATGGGCCGCCGTCTCACTGCCGGAAATACCCGCCAGTTTCAGCAAAAGCATATTTATTTTCTTATTGACTATTCCAGTCAGAAACTCTTCCATAGTCTGCCCCGACTGTCTCTCCCAGCGCTCTTTCCAAAACTGCTCGTAAGCACAGTCATCATATTCCGGCAGAAAAGAAATCTCCACGGAGGTGTGTTTCTTTTCCCGCAGGGCGTATGCGGCATGACGGCTGATCTGAAAGACCGGAATCCCGGAGATGCCATACTCTGTCAGCTGCAGCTCTCCCCGTTCCTGACAGATTTGACTGCCCTCCACATACAATATGACTTTGGCGTCACAGCGCACACCTGCCACCTGTTTCAAATAGGTCTCCTTACAGCGAAGCGCCGTCAGTGCGGACACAACGGGAACAATCCTGTGACCAAGCTGTCTGGCCAGTTCCCACCCGGAGCCGTCAGAACCCGTGCCGGGAGCAACAGCCCCGCCGCAGGTAAGAATCACACGATCATAAGTATAGCTCATACTGTCAGATTTCCCGGTGCCGATGTAGATGCCCTTCCTGGACTGATCTGGCAGCGCGATATGGGTAATCTGCTGTCCTGTATGTATATCCACCGAAAGTCTGGCCAGTTCATAGCGAAACAAATCCAGTACCGTAGAAGCCTGACCGCTGGCGGGATAAAGATACCCGTTTACCGACTTGATACGCATTCCCAAATCCTGAAAAAATCTCTTTGTCTCCGGCACGCCGAAGGTGTCATATATAACAGGCAGCAGTTTCTGTCCGCTTCCATGATAACAGGATATCTCCATTTTCTCATTGGAAAAATTACATTTTCCGTTTCCTGTGGACAGGATTTTCTTACCAATCCTGTCGTTTCTTTCATAGACGGTGACTCCAGCGCCGGCCCTGGCTGCCTGCACGGCGGCCATCATGCCAGCCGCTCCGCCGCCAATCACTGCAATTTGTCGATTCATCTATCCTCCATATCCTTCCACTGTCAGCTGGAATAAGATTCCAGGAAATGATACAGTTCCTCTTCATTTTCTACATATTTACCGCGGATAATCTCCGCCTGCAACGCATCGCTTAAGTTTTCCAGAAGAATGTCTGTGTTCATATAGATGGTTCTCTTATCCTCTTCATAGACCACAATAAAATGATCGGCCACCATCAGATAGAAACTTCTGTCTTCTTTCTTGGGCCGGTAATATTTGCAGATCGCGACCCTGTCCTTGGAAAAGGCTGTCAGTTCTATGGTCTCAAAGCCCAGTTCCTGTTCCGTAAGCGGCGGATTATTGTCATAAAAAGAGAGCTCTTCTAACAATTCCTCTCTGTCAAGACCAATGTACTTGACAGGAATCGCCTCTTCCTTCTCATCCACCGTTCCCTCAGATAAATCCACTGTCTCCACCAGATACAGGGTATCCGCCGTCACCACGGGTCTATCCTCCACAGCCGCTTCAATCACCTGTTCTTCCATCTCTTCCTTCTGTGCAGTCTGCGTAATCTGTTTTGCCGGCACACGCGCTTCCTTATCCTGGTATTTATGGGGATAGAAGAATTCTTCCGCTTTCAATGCCCCATAACCGCCAAGTCCCAGCATGATACCGGACAGAATCAACAAAAAACTGATACGTCTTACAAGTTTCATCCCATCACTGACCTTTCTTATCGGATTTCCTGTAATCAGTATCAGTCAATTCCTGATTTTTATTCAGATAAGATAACTTTACTTTCCCTAATACATTACAAAATACCCAGGTTCTTGCCTAACAGGATGAAGAAAAATCCAAGGGGCATACCGGAAAGCTCCGCCTCTCCGATCACTCGAAGTGCCATGAGCAGGAAAATATAGACAAACACGCCTGCCAAAATGGCCGCCAAAACAGTGATCAGGGCACCTGCAGCCTCCAAAAGCACCATCTGCAGAAGAAACACCACCACGCCGGATACGCCCGCCGCAATCGCCGGAAAAATCACGCCCGCAAACCAGTCCTGTCGATAACGTATCTTTCTGGTCACAAAGAAAAAGGCCAGAAAAGCATAGACACCGTACAAGAGAATCACTGCGCTCAGCAATCCCTGTATGCCAAGCAGCAGTTTATGCACCAGCAGATAGCCGGCTGCAATGTGGACCAAAAAGGAAATGATCACTGTTAAGAACAGCTCCCGCAGCATATTCAGCTTATATAGAATCTTCCCGAACAAAAAAGCAAAGCCAAACAGCACAACGATGACGGCACCCCCGTGCATTGCAGATACCAAAAGCTTGCCTGCCTCCTTCGCCGCAATACTTGCCGACTTCTTTCCATAAGTCAGGCTGATGAGAGCTTGGGCCAGTACCGCCAGATAAATGGTGATCGGAAAGGAGACAATCCCAAGACGCTTTACCGCTTTGGCAATCCGTTCCCGCATGTTTCTGTATTCTTCCCTGTCATATGCGCTTCCAATCTTTCCTACCAGAGCATAGACTGCTATACAGCCAATGGCGCAGCCCAGGCCGATCAAAACGGCAAATCTGCTGTAATAACTGCCCCACTGTCTGGTCCGCATATTGCCTTGCTCGGACACGTTCATATAATAATTAAAAAACCGCTGGTCGATCAACATAAAGAGATTGGAAAACACAGATACAAAAGATAAGGGAATCAGCCCGGATAAAATCATCTTCTGTATGGAATACTGTGTCTCCAGCCGTTTTCCGCCATCTGCGCCAATCCGTCCCCGCAGCGTAATGGAATAGACCCCATAGATTACCAGCAGATAAATGGTGGTAATTACCTGTGAGAGCACAACCCCCAGCATAGCCCCAAATGCACCGTATGCATAGGCGTAATTTTCCGACTGCAGAAGCGCCGCTACATTCCGGCCATATTTTTGAAAGGCATTGCCGCATAACAGTACGCAAATAAACATAGATATCTTCTCAAAGTACTGAGAATGAGCCACTAAAACCCCCAGCCCATACCCGTTAAAGTATCCACGGAACGTTCCCACCAGCGCTGCAAAAAGAACCGCCGGCGCCGCCGCCAAAAGAACCATACGGCTTAAATGTTCCAACACCAGGATATCGGCAATTGCAGAAGACAGAAATAATAAGACTGCCGCCATAATCACACTGATCATCAAATCCAGAAAAAAGGCCGCATGAAAAACCTTTCCGGCATTGCGGTAGCGTTCCCGTTTCACCCGGTAACGAATCAGTCCGGACATGGTTTTGGACATGCTATAGGATGTGACCAATGTAGTCAATATATAAATTTCAAAGGCTGGGGCAAACAGCCCCATTCCCGGATCGCCAATGATGTTCGCAAGCGGAATCCGCATAAACAGAAGCATCATATAGGAAATCGTCCCTGCGAACATAACCATATGGGTTTTGAAATTTTTCATCATGAGTTGAGTACGCATTTCCCTTATCCTCTTGTAATATGAAGCCTTTCCAGCACTTCTTCCTGCTTTTTCTCCATGACGGCGGCTTCTTCTTGCTCCATATGATCATAGCCGCATAAATGAAACAGGCTGTGTGCAGTCAAAAACGCAAATTCCCGCAAAAGACTGTGTCCATATTCTTCCGCCTGCTCTTTTATCCTGTCCGCCGACAAGATAATATCCCCTAACAAAAGTTCTCCGCTGTCAGGATCGAAGCAATCCGCTTCGTTTTCTTCTGCAAAAGAAAAATCGCCCGCTCTCTCAAAGGAAAGATTGGGAAAAGAGAGCACATCCGTTTCCTTGTCGATATTCCTGTAATCCCTATTATATTCCCGAATACTCTTATTATCTGTGATCAGGAGATTTACGGAGGTCTCATAAGGACAGTTTTCCATATCCATGACTTGTTCCATGATGCTTTCTAAAAGTTCCTTGCTGTCAAAGGGAAAAGAAGTCCCTGTCTCATTCTCAACGTAAGAAGTCATAATATAATTTCTCCTGGACAAAAATCCGTTTCATCTCATGCAGCTGGGCTAAAGATATGTCATTGTTCCACAATTCATCTGTCTCAAATTTCTTCTGAAAGACGGTGTCGATTAGTTGTGCATAGTCTAATTCCGCCTTGGGATCTTTATCAAACAGATACAGAATGGAGGAAACGATGCAGTCAGCAAAAAGTACCACAATGGTCTCCTTGGACACCACTTTGGAATTGGTGTCCACATATTCTTTTAAAATACTCTTGGTCTTCGGCGGAAAATGATACGCATCACATATGGCGGATACATTCTCCCAGGTATTTTCCCCTTTCAGGATACCGATTCTGTGATAATACCCGCAGGCCTTCACCGCCGCGTCATCAATCTCCAGGCTCTTGGCAATTTTATCTCCCAGATAGGCCGTGTGAATCGCATGATAATACTCTTCCTTGGATTTCTCCTTTAACTGCACAAGCAATGGACACTCCGGATCATTAATCTCCATATATTTTTCCCGATACCGATAGATCACTGCAGAGCTGAACATCTTCAGACTGACTAACAGCAAAATGCAAGAAACCATCAGATTGATTGCCGGAATCGTAAACTGCCCGATGGAGAGTCTGGCGTTCACGAATAAGATGACATTGGCCATAAGGCATAATGCAAGCACCGATATAGAAATCAGCAGAGGAAGCCCCACCTTAAATTCATCGTCAATGGTACTAAATACAAGGATACCAGCCAGGCCGCTGATAAAATACAACCAGAAAACAGCGTAATCGCCGCCTGCAAAATTCACGGCAAGAAGCAGACACAGGCTTCCGGCCGCCAGTCCCGTCATCCCGTTGCTGAATACGCCAAGCAGGACGAAAATAACTAAGAAAGGCCATCCCGCTACCGGCAGAAAAGGCAGGAATACAGCGGCAGATAAACTAATCAGATACATACATGCGAATCTGCCGTAGCGCCCCTCATTGTGATAGACAAAAAAACCGTTAATCTCACTCAAAACAAAAGAAAAGATCACCACACCGGTGCCGGAAAGAATCATCACCGTATTGCGCAGCAGCATGTCCGGCTTGTTTTGATAAAGCAGACAGCCCAGATAAGCAATACCGCCGCTTAAAAAAAACATCAGTGTAAAGATCAGTATTCTCTTCCATCCATTTTTCTTATTTTTTTCCACGTTCATAGTTCCTGTTTCTCTTTTTTTCGCTGTATCTTACTTCTCTTGCCTCATAATCATCATAGGCTTTGACGATTTTCTGTACCAGAGGGTGTCGCACCACGTCCTTGCTGGTCAGTTTGCAGAAAGCAATATCATCTATTTTGGACAGTACTCTGGACGCCACATCCAACCCCGATTTGGCATCCGGTGCAAGGTCTTTCTGGGAGGCATCCCCGGTGACCACCACCTTAGAGCCAAACCCGATACGGGTCAGAAACATCTTCATCTGCGCCGGTGTGGTATTCTGGGCCTCATCCAGGATAATATAGGCGTTGTCCAATGTGCGGCCGCGCATATAGGCAAGGGGCGCCACTTCAATCAGACCTTTCTCTGTATTCTTGGCAAAGCTCTCCGCCCCCATCAGCTGATAGAGGGCATCGTAAAGGGGCCGCAGATAAGGGTCCACTTTACTTTGTAAATCTCCGGGCAGAAAGCCTAGTTTCTCCCCGGCCTCAATGGCCGGTCTGGTCAGAATGATACGGCTGACTTCATTATTCTTAAAGGCAGTTACGGCCATGGCCATGGCAAGGTAGGTCTTACCTGTGCCTGCCGGGCCGATGCCGAATACGATCATATGACTGCGGATAGCATCCACATAGTGTTTCTGCCCCAGGGTTTTTGGTTTGACAGGTTTACCGCTCACAGTATGGCAGATACAGTCGCTGTCCATTTCAAGCAGCATATCTTCCTGATGCTTTCTGCCAAGTTCTATGGCATAATCCACACTTTGTTCTTCCAATACATTTCCCCTCTCTGATAAGGAAAGAAGTTCTTTCACGATGCGGACCGCCTGGTCCACGGATTCCTTCTCTCCGCTTACGCGCACGGCGCCGTCTCTGTTGATGATCATCACCTGCAGATCGTCCTCTATCTTCTTGATATGAGAATCAAACTGGCCAAAGAGATTCTGCATGTGCGCCACGGGCACGTCTATACTGACGGTATATTCTCCCATAGTATCGGTATCGCCTTTCCGGTTTATTACTCACTCTGTCGTCTCTTCTTCCGGTGTCTCCTGTACCACCGGCTCTATGCTGGTGGGTACAAGTTTTACCGCAGATTCTTCCAGCTGCATATGGGCAGTCAACACCCATTTTTTATCATTCTTTTTTATTGTAACATTTTTTTCGGCAATTTGTACCCCTTTTTCTTCTAAAGTTGAGATAATTTTATCCCACTCCTCCTGCATCAACGTTTTCATCTCCTCTTCCGAATGTTTTTGCTGTGTGATTTCGTACTCTCTTATGGTCTTATGTCCATAAGAAAACGGAAGATACAGATGCTCTAAAAGTTTGACCTGTTTTTTCTCTACACTGCTGTCGTAGGCCTGGTAGGGAATTTTTCTCAGCCGCAGACTCCATTCCCTGTCTCCTGCTCCCAGCACATAGACTTTTTTCTCCTCTCCTGTATAGCGCTTTTCCTCATAGGAAACACTCTGCTCCACAGAGATATCTTCCCCGTATCGCAGGATAATATCTGCATCCGCCTGGACAAACTGATATTTTCTCACCGTGGTATCTTCATTGTAAACGGGCACGGCGCCGCTCACCAATACCGCCCCTTGTTCCACCGTATCACCGGTGGATACCTGCGGGACACCGCTTCTGGTGATGATATAGGATACAGTGCCCGCCCGGGTGGCAACCAGATCCATCCCCTCTTTTGTCTGCAATTGACTGGATTGGTCATATTTTGGCATCTCATTTTCTTTGATATGAATAAGCAGCGTTGTGCCCTCCACCTGTACGGAAGTCCAGGTGATCAGGTCATAGTCTTCCCGCAGCGACCGCTCCAAATCTTCTATCTTGAGCCGGCTCTTCTTCATGGCTGTGTGCACACCCTGCTCTTCCAGATAATCCAAAAGGACATCCTCTGTCAATGCAAAGTTACCGTCAATCTTGATATTCCAAATATAACCGGAAGTCAATATCCAAAACAGCATACAGCCGATCAGTCCGATGACGAAAATCTTGCGCTTGCACATTTTAGACACAAAAAAAGGCAGTCCATATCTTTGTAATACGGCTGCCCTGGTTCCTGTCTTTTTGAGCAGCGGCTTTAGTGCAAAAAAGCCCTGCACGCTGATATTCATGGTGTGATAATCGCCGTGGTCTTTAATGTTCCATACTAAAATATCATGGTTTCCGCATAGATTCAAAAGCCGCTCGGCAGAATATCCCCATACCTTTATGGTCACATAACCTTTGAAATACTGTATCCAATGAAGCATGATACCCTCCCTGTCAAAAATATCTCACCGTATCGATCATACCGCTTATTTTCATGTCTTCATTGGTGTAATACTCTATGGATAACTGTTTTCCTTCAAAACATATCTTACAATTCTTCCCCTGCAGGACGATCGTCTGTGTGGTATATTCCAGGATTCCTTTATAATTCTCGATAAAAGCCTCTCTGTTTCCCGTGATTGTGACAATGGCTGCCCCAAGCATAGTGTCTTTGGGGAGTCTTAAGGATTCTACGATCAGTTCCTTGGAGTCAGATAGTGTTTTAAAGGGTGGCCGTTTATGATTTCTTTTCATGGTACACTATATGTTTCAAACTTTGATTTCATGACATAAGATACCCGAACCATAAAGGGACTGAAATTTTGCAAGATTATTCTGTCACCAAACCTTTGATCAAAGGCCTTTTTGCCACCCTTTGCGGGGTCATGTGGTAAGCCTTTAAGAACCTCTCTTTGGCCATCATGAGTTTCTGTCTGTCATTGGCATGGATGGTTGCTAAAGACTCTCCGGCCTCCACATAATCGCCTGCTTTCTTGTGCAGGATAAGCCCCACTGACAGATCAATCTCGCTTTCCTTCGTCTCTCTGCCGCCGCCTAAAAGCAGAGAACAGATACCGATTTCTTCACAGTCTATCTTTTCCACGAACCCTGTCTGGGGTGCTGTGATTTCTTCTACCATGGCCGCCTTAGGCAAAAGTGCCGGTTGATGCACTGCCGCCGGATTGCCGCCCTGGGCCTGTATGAAGGCTTCCAATTTCCTTAAAGCACTGCCGTTTGCAATGACTTCCTGCAGCATATTTCTTGCCTCTTCTTCCTCCTTAGCCTTGCCGCCCGCAATCAACATATAAGAACCCAGCGTCATACAAAGCTGCGTAAAGTCCTCCGGTCCCTCCCCTTTCAAGGTGGCGATTGCCTCCTGTACTTCTAAGGCATTGCCCACCGCGAACCCCAAAGGCTGGTCCATATCCGATACCACGGCAATGGTTTTCCTGCCGGCTCTGTTGCCAATGCGGACCATCTCTCTTGCCAGCGCAAAGGCGTCCGCTTCCTTCTTCATAAAAGCACCGCTCCCGGTCTTTACATCAAGTACGATGGCATCAGCCCCGGAAGCCAGTTTCTTGCTCATGATGGAACTGGCGATCAAAGACATATTATCCACCGTGGCAGTCACATCCCGCAGGGCATAGAGTTTCTTATCCGCCGGAGCGATATCCAGTGTCTGTCCCATAATCGATATGCCGATCTCATTGACCTGCCGTTTAAAATGTTCGGCCGTGATGCCGGTGGTAAAGCCTTCAAAGCTTTCCAGTTTATCTATGGTTCCGCCGGTATGTCCAAGCCCCCTGCCGCTCATCTTGGCAATCTTTACGCCACAGGCCGCCGCCATAGGCGCAAGCGCAATAGAAGTCTTATCTCCCACACCGCCGGTGGAATGTTTATCCACTTTCACGCCCGCGATATCTTTCAAATCAAGCATTTCTCCGCTGTGAGCCATAGCCATGGTGAGGGCTGTGGTTTCCGTCTCTGTCATCCCCTGAAAATAGACAGCCATCATCATGGCGGACATCTGATAATCCGGAATCTGCCCTTGTGTATATCCGGATACCATAAATTGAATCTCTTCTTCTGTTAAAATGCCGCCGTTTCTCTTTTTCATGATAAGGTCATACATTCTCATAAATATCTTCTCCTTACTTATGATAAGGTTCCCCCTGCATAATCCTGTAAGCCCGGTAAATCTGTTCTAACAAAACAACCCGCATCAGCTGGTGCGGGAAAGTCATTTTAGAAAAGCTGACCGCCAGGTCAGCCTTTTTGCAGACTTCATCATGCAGGCCAAGAGAACCGCCAATCACAAACTGGATATGACTGACGCCTGAAATCTGCAGCTTCTCTATTGTATGCGCAAACGCTAAAGAATCATACATCCGGCCCGCAATCTCCAAGGTTATCACGAAAGCATCCTCTTTCAGAAGCTTTCGAATCCGTTCCCCTTCCTTCCTTAGGATGAATTCTTCTTCTGCTTCCGAGGCCTTGTCGGGTGTCTTCTCATCCTCCACCTGTAAAATCTCTAATTTACAATACCGGCCAAGCCGTTTCTCATATTCCGCCACTGCTTCACGGTAGAATTTTTCTTTCAGCCTGCCCACTGTTATCACTGTTATCTTCATTTGCCCTCATATAGTTTCTGATAATACTCATCCACAAAATGTTCTACAAACGCTTCATCCAGATTCATGAATTTATCATTGATCAGCTCTCTCATCTTCTCAGCCCGGACAAAATACTTTTGTTCTTCCGGCATCTCCTCCTGGAAAAGCCCTTCGTCTACTTTCTCGGCACTCAGATTCTCCTCGCACCACCGGCTCATCTCCGCAAGCAGGGAATTTTCCGTCTTGGCCTTACTAAACAGGACTTTCGAATTCCGCATGGACAAAATCCCAAAGATGATAAAGAGTATGAACATAGCGCCCATGATGCCGCACACCATGTATTTGGTGATTCCCCCGTTACGATAAAGAGGCGTCACATTAAAAAACACCAAAAGCACCGCGATAAAACCGATACCGCCCACGATTAAAAGGGTGTAAGCGGAAGATTTGTTTTCCTCTGCCTGGGCGGCACTGTTCTGATAATAGTGGTATGATTTTACTTCTTTCTCCTCTTTCTCTTCTGTGGGCGCCTCTGCAGTCTCTTCTTGGGAAACCGCCTCCTGTGTCAGAAAGACCTGTGCCGCTTTGACTGCGTTCTTCCTGTCGCAGTCTAAGACGGAAAGCCGGTAGACATCCTCTTCCTCGTCCCGTGTAAGCTGCGTCTCTATCTTTGGATTCCCATAACTTAAGAACTCCTGCAGCCGCCGCATCTTCTCCTCTTCCCCGAAAATAAAAGGCTGAAACACCTTTTCTTCCAGGCTGTCTACGAGCGGAACTTTACACTCCGCACAGAATGCAATTCCTTCCCGATACTCATTCTTACAAACAGGACACCAGGGCATAATCGTACCCTCCTTATCTCATGCATTGGAAAACTTGTCCCCAAAATCAACGGTACATTTTTATTTTATAATCATTTTATACGAAATGCAACCATATCTGTCTTATTTTAACAATTCCCGTATGCCCTGGTTCTTATTTTCCGATTTGTCAATGTCCATACAAAGCGAGCTGTCGTCTCTGTTCTGCCACACGGAACATTCCCCGATGGCGCTCATATCCCGCCACAGTGTAAAGACGCCCTTTTCACAGACACCGTTCCACTCTTCCACATTGCCCACATAATCAACAGAGTTGGCATACATATCGCCGTCATAGAGACCGTCGGTAAAATGACCGACCACATTCTGCAGGATTCGGGTATTGGCTTCCAATTTGGAGATATCCACATCGTAGTGTTCGGCGCCCTCGCCGTTTGGCAGATCGTTGGCCCAGCTGCCGCTGTAGCTGTGCGCCATGTATTTACCCATGGCATTGGTCTTATTGCGCTGTCCGATATAGAATTTGAACCAGTTTCCCGTTCCACTCCTTACGCCGTGGCTCCACTCTCCATAATAATAGCTGTTCTTCTCATAGATGGCCAGGCCCTTTCCGTTTGGTCTTCCGTCCCCGTCCACATCGCCCTGATAATAGAACTTACCGCTGCCTTCCAGTTCCTGGGATAATTTTACATAACGTTTTAGATGGGCCAGATCCCAGATGGCATCCTGCTTATTGTCCGCAAAATAAGGTAAGGCCTCATTTAAAATGAATTCTTTGGTGTAAGCCTCGTCATTTTCGTCTTCAATATCCACCACTACCGCCGTCTTATCACTATCTGCCGCTTCCGGTTTCTCAGTCGTCTCCGGCTCCTCTTCTTCCTCTTCTTCCGCCTCTTCGGCTTCTTGTGTATCTTCTTTCGCTGCATCCTGAGCAGGCAGCGTCACCACGATTGCATCGGAAAGTTTATCCTGATCTGCATCCTTTTCCTTTTCAATCTGCTCATTCGCATAGTCTGTGATATTCTGCTGTAAATCCGTATCCGAAGAGGCCTGCCTGGAATCCCTGCGGGAAGGCATGACGACTAACAGCACGATGATGCAGACCAACAGCAACACGATAATCCCCATAAGCACCGTTGTCATATAAGGTTTTTGTAAAAGTTCATGGAGACCGCCGCCTGCTTCCGCCTCATCCTCATCCGGCTCATTTAAATCTACAATTTCAAGATCATCCTCCGCTTTGGAAGAATGACCATCCTCCAGCTGTTCCGGATTATTATTTTCTTTCCTGTTCTTTCTCTCCATCAGATTCATATGCCACACATACCTTTCCGAGGCCATGCCTCAAACAGATGTCTTCAGCCATTTCGGGTACACAGCCAGATTATGCAGTCTGTATCCGGGCTTATTTATATTTATAATCTATCATACCGGACAATCTTTAAAGACAGCCCGCATAAATTATTAAGAATTTCTTAGTTATACTCCAAAAAACTGCCGCCAAAACGGCGGCAGTTTACTTTCCCTATACGATAAAGACCTATTTACCAGAAAGATAAGCATCAATACCTTTTGCGGCAGCCTTACCCGCTCCCATGGCAAGAATTACCGTCGCCGCACCGGTCACCGCATCACCGCCTGCATAGACGCCCTCTTTGGTGGTTTTGCCGAAATCTTCTTCCGCCACAATACACTTGTACTTGTTTACCTCAAGTCCCTTCGTTGTGGAAGAAATCAGCGGATTAGGAGAAGTACCTAAGGACATGATAACCGTATCCACTTCCATCACAAACTCGGAACCCTCGATCACCACCGGACGGCGTCTGCCCGATGCATCCGGCTCTCCTAATTCCATCCGCACACATTTCATGCCGGATACCCAGCCGTTCTCATCTTCCAGAATCTCTGTGGGATTAGTGAGAAGGTCAAAAATAATGCCCTCCTCTTTTGCATGATGAACCTCCTCCACACGGGCAGGGAGTTCTTCCTCACTTCTGCGGTATACAATATGCACTTCCGCGCCCAGACGAAGCGCGGTCCTTGCCGCATCCATGGCCACGTTACCGCCGCCCACCACGGCTACTTTCTTACCGTGCATGATGGGTGTATTGGACGCTTCATCAAAGGCTTTCATCAGATTGCTTCTTGTCAAATACTCGTTGGCCGAGAATACCCCAAGGGCCTGTTCTCCCGGAATCCCCATGAATTTGGGAAGGCCTGCTCCGGAGCCGATGAACACGGCGTCAAATCCCTCCTCTGTGAGGAGCTCATCTATGGTGACGGATTTCCCTACCACCACATTGGTCTCAATCTTTACGCCAAGTGCCTTTACATTTTCAATCTCTTTGGCAACTACATCTTGTTTCGGAAGACGGAATTCCGGAATACCATATACCAGTACGCCGCCGGGCTCATGAAGGGCCTCGAAAATAGTCACATCATAACCCATTTTAGCCAGATCACCTGCGCAGGTTAATCCGGCAGGCCCGGAACCGATCACGGCCACCCGTTTGTTTTTCTTCTCTTTGGCGCCTTCCGGTTTCACATCATTCTCTCTGGCCCAGTCTGCTACGAAACGCTCCAGTTTACCGATGGAGATGGGTTCCCCCTTGATACCGCGGATACACTTGCCCTCACACTGGCTCTCCTGAGGACAGACGCGCCCGCAGACTGCCGGAAGCGCAGACGCTTCACTGATCACCTGATAGGCTGCCGCAATATCGCCCTCCTTCACTTTCTCGATAAATCCCGGAATATCAATGGCTACCGGACACCCCTTAATACATTGGGCATTCTTACAGTTGATGCAGCGGGCGGCCTCACACATCGCCTCTTCCTTATTATAACCCAGACATACTTCCTCAAAATTTGTCGCACGTACCTTTGCATCCTGTTCACGGACAGGTACTTTCTTTAACACATCTGTTGTCATTCTTCATTCCCTCCGCAGTTTCCGCATCCGCCATGATGAGTATCTCCCTCTTTGGCCTTCAAAAATGCTCTGCCTTCCCGTGTCTTATACATCTGCTGGCGTTTCATCGCCTGATCAAAGTCCACTTTATGTCCGTCAAATTCCGGCCCGTCCACACAGGCAAACTTCACTTCTCCGTCCACAGTCAACCGGCAGGCACCGCACATGCCGGTGCCGTCCACCATAATCGGATTCATGCTGACAACAGTGGGCAGATCATATTTTTTCGTGGTCAGACAGACAAATTTCATCATGATCATGGGGCCGATTGCCACACACACATCGTATTGCTTTCCTTCCTGTCCGATCAAATCTTCAATCACTTTGGTCACCATACCGCTTCGGCCGTAAGAACCGTCGTCTGTGGTGATATAGAGATTTCCGGCTACAGCCTTCATCTCTTCTTCCATAATCAGCAGGTCTTTGGTCTTCGCGCCAACGATCACGTCCGCAGCAATCCCTCTCTCATGCAGCCATTTTACCTGGGGATATACGGGCGCCGTGCCAAGTCCGCCTGCCACAAAAAGAATCTTTTTATTTTTTAAATGTTCTAACGCTTCATTCACAAACTCAGAAGCACAGCCAAGAGGTCCCACGAAATCATGGAAACTGTCACCCGCCCGCAGCTGTTTCATCATCTCTGTGGCAGCGCCCACTACCTGAAAGACTATGGTGATTGTTCCTTTATCCTTGTCGTAATCACAGATTGTCAATGGAATACGCTCTCCGTCCTCATCCATTCTGACGATCACAAACTGTCCTGGCTGACAGGACTTTGCCACACGGGGCGCTTCCACGTCCATGAGGTAAATATTGGACGCAAGTTCTTCCGCTTTTATGATTTTATACATCTTATCATTATCCTCCCTGCTTCGTTGAAAATCCCTTTCTTATCTTGTCCGTAGACTATCATATAGGAACTTTCGACCTTTTGCAATAGTTTTATATTGGATTCGCCACAAAGTTTCCTTTTGTGTCATAACTAAGCTGCGCCGCTTCACCCGTGTAAACCTGCACCAAAAACACTTTGTCTGTACGGCTCAAAATCCCGGTGCCGTCATCATAATACTCATAAACCGTATAATAATCTTCGCCGCCTACTAGAAGCACAGAACTGAACTGGTAACTCAGGGTGCCGGTCTGGCGCTTATTATGTCCTTCCACATCTTCCAGGTACTCTGTCTCTACCAGTCTCGTCACCAGATTGATTACGGCCTGATTCGTATTGACAGCGCCCCGCAGTCTTAACGTATATGTACGCAGGGTTACATCGCTGGAAATACCTTCCTCACTGATATTGACAAACTTAAAGAGTGTGGTTCCAAGGGGCATGGGAATGGGGCCCGTATAGGGCACACTGTCCGCCGTTGGCTCTGATTCATCCGTTGTATAATAAATTTTGCAGCCTTCCGTCTCCTCCACTGCAATCATCATGGCATGGGAATACTCTCCGCTGTATAACTCTACTTCCGGAGCATTCGGTACAGCAAGATTGATCGTATAGTTCTTGGTGACCACCTCACTCTCGATACCATAGTCATTCACAAAAAAGGCACTGACGGTATATTCCCCGGTTTCCAAAAAAATGGGAGCCGTATATATCTGACTGTTCTTATCCGGTTTTGACCCATCTATGGTATAGTAAATCGTGCCTGAGGTGTTGGAACTTAATTTTAACGGTATCACCTCCGCATAACTGCCCTCCACATAACTAAACTCCGGCTCCATGGCCAGATACCCCTGGAATATGGTCACAATCCGCTCATCCGGACAGCTGCGCAAAAGCTCGTTAATCTTGTCGTAGGCCCCCATGTTGGCATAGATGGTAACCGTCTTGTCATAGGCTTCCTCCACCTCCTCATAGGTATAACTTCCCTCTCCGATAATGCGCATTAAGGCAGAAAGCGCCGCCTCATTATCCTCCTGCAGATAATAATAATCCGCCTCCAGAAACAGAAGTTCGGCCACCTCCGGATACTGGGCATAGGCTGTCTCCAGACAGGCAATCGCCTCCCCGTAAGCGCCCCGCTCCGCATAAGATCTGGCTTTTTCAATCTGAAATTCTACCGTTTGCACATGATAAGAATACAGCCCGTAGGAAATCAGCGCCACCAAAAACAATAAGATAAGGCTCAAGATCACCCATATTTTCTTATTACCGGTTCCCGCCTCAGCTGTCCCTTTTGGCAGTGTATCCTCTCCCCTGTCTTCTTCCGGCATTTCTTCTGTGTCTTCTCCCTCCTGCATGGATGCCAGGGTAGACAGGGTCTCTGTTATGCTGTTTTCTATCTCAGGTTCAAAATCCGGAACAATCCGAATCTCTTCTCCGCACTTCTCGCAGATCAGATAACCTTCTTTCAATTCATTTCCGCAATGGGGGCACTTCATAGGCCGTTCCCTCTTTCTACTTTAGCTGGTCATCACTGCAGCTCTACCGACCGGACACAATTATACATAAGCATAGCAATCGTCATGGGGCCCACACCACCGGGAACAGGCGTAATCGCGCTGCAAACCGGCAGCACATCCTCATAATCCACATCGCCGCACAACTTATGATTCTCGTTGCGGTGAATCCCCACATCAATCACCACTGCGCCATCTTTCACATATTCTTTTGTAATCATTTTGGGCTTTCCAACCGCCACAACCAAAATATCCGCACGCCGTGTAACCTCTTTTAAATCACGGGTCCTTGAATGGGTCACCGTCACTGTGCCGTTTTCCCTAAGAAGCAGGATAGCCATGGGTTTGCCTACAATATTACTCCTGCCGATGACCACACATTCTTTTCCGGCAATCTCGATACCGGACCGTTTCAGAAGTTCAATGATTCCCGCCGGTGTGCAGGACACAACCCCCGGCTGTCCGATACAGAGCGCACCCACACTCTGGGGATGGAAACCGTCCACATCCTTCTTGGGATCGATCGCACGTATCACGGCGTCCTCATCAATATGTCCCGGAAGAGGCAGTTGTACCAGTATACCGTTTACCTCCGGTTTCCCATTTAATTCATCAATCAAGGACAAAAGCTCTTCTTGAGAAGTCTCTTCCGGCAGTTCATAAGAAAGGGATTCTATACCCACATAGGCACATGCCTTTTTCTTGTTGCCCACATATACGCTGGATGCCGGGTCCGCGCCCACCTGGATAACCGCAAGGCAGACCATGGTGCCTTGTGCTTTTAATGCAGCGACTTTTTCTTTTACCTCATCCTTTATCTGCGCAGATATCTGTTTTCCGTCAATGATCTGTGGCATAATATTGTCAATCTCCCTTCTATTTCAACCAAAACATATTAACGTGACAACTTGGTTAGAACAACCCTGTTATTTTACCGTCCTCATTCACATCAATCTTATAAGCGGCAGGCTGTTTGGGAAGACCCGGCATGGTCATTACATCCCCTGTCAGCACCACCACAAATCCGGCGCCTGCAGACACATACACTTCCCGCACCCGCATCTCAAATCCTACCGGCCTGCCTAACAGGCTGGAATCATCAGAAAGAGAATATTGTGTCTTGGCCATACATACAGGCAGATGGCCAAAGCCCATTTTACTTAATCTTTCAAGCTGCTTTTTGGCTGCGGGCGCATAGGATACACTGCCGGCGCCATAAATCTGCGCCGCCACTGTCTCAATCTTCTCCATAAGCGGCATGGCATCTTCATACAGAGGTTTAAAATGGCTCTCTTTGTGTTCCAGCGTATACAGTACTTTTTCGGCCAGTTCTATACCGCCCTCTCCGCCCTGTTCCCAGACCTTTGCCAGGGCGAATTCACAGTTTCTGTCCTCGCAAAACTTCTTCACATAAGCAATCTCCGCCTCTGTATCCGATACAAAAGCGTTTAAAGCCACCACCACCGGCACGCCGTATTGGTGTAAATTCTCGATATGTTTCTCCAGGTTCACGATACCGTCCTGTAATGCCTTTACATTCTCTGTGGAAAGATTTTCCTTTGCAATACCACCGTTGTATTTCAGCGCCCGGATTGTGGCCACTAACACCACGGCATCGGGCTTAAGTCCCGCCATCCGGCACTTGATGTCAAAGAATTTCTCCGCCCCTAAATCCGCACCGAATCCGGCTTCCGTAATCACATAATCCGCCATCTTCAGGGCAGTCTTCGTTGCTCTTACGGAATTACAGCCATGGGCAATATTGGCAAAAGGACCGCCGTGCACCAAAGCCGGCGTGTGCTCTAACGTCTGAATCAGGTTGGGCTTCATAGCATCCTTTAAAAGAGCCGCCATGGCCCCCACGGCCTGTAAATCGCCCGCTGTCACCGGTTCTCCCTGGAAATTATAGGCAACGATAATCTTTCCCAATCGTTCTTTCAAATCTTTGATATCTGCAGCAAGACAAAGTATGGCCATAATCTCCGAAGCTACCGTAATCACAAAATGGTCTTCCCGCACCATGCCGTCCATCTTACTGCCAAGTCCCACCACGATATTTCTAAGGGCTCTGTCGTTCATATCCAGACAGCGTTTCCACACAATCTGCCTGGGATCTATCCCCAGCGTATTGCCCTGCTGGATATGATTGTCCAAAAGTGCCGCCAGCAGATTATTGGCGGAAGTGATGGCATGAAAATCTCCTGTAAAATGAAGGTTCAAATCCTCCATGGGCACCACCTGGGCATAACCGCCGCCGGCTGCGCCTCCCTTGATGCCAAAACAAGGCCCTAAAGAGGGCTCTCTTAAGGCGATCACCGCCTTCTTGTTCAGCCTGCCGAAAGCCTGCCCAAGCCCCACGGTAATGGTAGTCTTGCCCTCACCGGCAGGGGTTGGATTGATGGCCGTCACCAAAATCAATCTGCCGTCCGGCTTTTCGTTTACGCTGTCTATGTATGCATCCGAAATCTTTGCCTTATATTTCCCATACAATTCCAGATCGTCCGCCCCAATGCCGATACGTTCTGCCACATCGACGATGGGAATAAGTACAGCCTCCTGTGCAATCTCTATATCTGTCTTCAATGCCGCATCCGCCTTTCTGTTTTCTGTCCCCTAGGTGGGGGAAATTTGTTCTGTGGGCATCAAGGCCCCGTTCACATGCCTGTCAATCGCCTGTCAATTGTTCGAATTCTTCCGCGCTCATGAGAACTTTGCGGGGTTTCGTACCTTCTTCTTCCCCCACGACGCCTGCTTCACACAGCTGATCCATAATCCTTGCCGCTCTGTTAAAGCCAATTTTAAACATACGCTGTAACATGCCGATGGAAGCTTTGTCTTTCTCAATGATAAACCGTCCCGCTTCTTTGAAGTACTCATCATACGCACTGCCGCCGTCAGTACTGCCTGCCCCGCCGGGCGCACCACTCTCGCTGCCTATGCTCTGAATCTGCTCCTCAATATCTGCACTGTAGTTTTCTCCCTGCATCTGATTCTTTAAGAAATCCACCACGTCAGACACTTCTTTGTCTGATACAAAAGCGCCCTGCACTCTGGCCGGTTTAGGATATCCCTGGGGATAGAACAGCATATCCCCTTTGCCAAGCAGCTTCTCTGCTCCCACCATATCCAAAATGGTGCGGGAATCCACGCCGCTGGAAACCGCAAAAGCCACCCGGCTTGGCATATTGGCCTTAATCAGACCTGTAATGACATCCACCGAAGGTCTCTGCGTGGCAATAATCAGATGAATCCCGCAGGCTCTTGCAAGCTGTGCCAGACGACAGATGGATTCTTCCACCTCGCCGGGAGAAACCATCATCAAATCCGCAAGCTCGTCCACGATGATCAAAATCTGCGGCAGTTTCTCCGGCGCCGCCGGGTCTTTGGCTGCCTGCATACTTTCTACTTTCTTATTATATCCCTTTAGATCACGCACATTAAAGTCCGCAAACTTTTTATAACGCTCTGTCATCTCCGCTACGCCCCAGTGCAGTGCCGCAGCCGCCTTTTTAGGATCGGTCACCACCGGAATCAGAAGGTGGGGAATCCCGTTGTAGACGCTAAGTTCCACTACCTTAGGGTCTATCATAATCAGTTTCACGTCCTCTGGTTTCGCTTTATACAATATGCCCATGATAATCGTATTGATGCAGACTGACTTTCCGGAGCCTGTGGCACCGGCAATCAGCATGTGGGGCATTTTCGCAATATCGGCTACCACTGTCTGCCCGCCGATGTCTTTTCCCACTGCAAAGGCAAGATTGGATGGGAACTGTTTAAACTCTTTGGATTCCACCAAATCTCTGAACGCAACTGCCATATTCTCTTTATTAGGCACCTCGATACCCACTGCCGCCTTGCCGGGAATGGGTGCCTCAATCCGGATATCCGTAGCCGCCAGATTCAGTTTGATATCATCTGCCAATCCTACAATCTTGCTGACCTTCACGCCTTGTTCCGGCTGCAGCTCATAGCGGGTAACGGAAGGCCCCTGACTGTAATTGGTCACCGTCACTTTCACACCGAAATTATCCAGCGTCTGTGCCAGACGCATAGCGGTCTCTTTCAGTTCTCTCTCCGCATTACTGCTGGCTTTGTTCTTGCCTTTGGCGAGCAGTTCGTAGGGTGGGAACTGATAGACTTTCTTGCCGTCATCCCTTCTTAGACCCTCTCTACCGGCAGATGGGTTGGCACCTGCCCCATTGGCCGAACTGCTCTTGACAGCCGCCGGACGCTGTCTGCCGGATGCCGGAGCCATACTGTTACCCATCTGTCTTGTGTAGGAATCCTGCGGCTTATGTGCCTGATAGTCGAAAGATTCTTCCTCATAAGACTGGGAAAGCTGCGGCTGTTCATAGAGGGGAGCCTCCTGCGCCTCCTCCTGTATATGTATCTCATCCAGTGCATCGGATTCATGTTCTATATAATGATAGGAATAAGCATCCCTGGATGCCGTACCCATATCCTCTTGTGCGGCTGTCTCATCCTCCATCTGATTTAAAGTAATCTCATGGATATCATCCCTGGTCTTTTCGAAATGCTGCTTCTCCCGGTCTTTGTCAAGCGCCGTATCGATCATGACCCCGGACACCTTCTTATCCATGCGCAGAAGTTTCTCATTCTCCTTCTCTTCCTTGCGCATCCTTCTTTGCTCTTCCTCTTTTGCCCGTCTTTCCTCCTGGGCTTTCCTGCGCTCCATGGCCCGCTCTTTCCGGTAAGCCGCATCTTCTACCGAGCGCTCATAAACCCGGCGCCCCTGTTTGGCCACACCCCCGATAAAAGACTTTTCCGTGACCACCACCAGGCAGATGATAGAAAGAACAAGAACCGCTAACACCGTTCCCACCAGCCCTAAGAATTTACAGGAAAAATAAGCTAACGAACCGGCTAAGATACCGCCGCCGTTATGATGTTCGCTGCACCGTTTATAGATTTCCTGAAACTGATAGCTCTCCGCAAGCGCCGGATTTGCGCTGAAAAACTCGCACACCAGACTGATTAACAGAAATAATATGATGCCTGCCGCCAGCTTTCTTCCGGCAATCCGGCTGCCTATATTGGACATGCCAAAGGCAATCATCAAAAAGATGATCACCGGCGCGATATACGCTGTCAGGCCAAAAATTCCGAACATCACATCACTTACCATATTTCCGGCCTTGCCCACAATACCGAAGTTACATAGAAATAAGATGACGGCAAGAGCGGCGAACACAATCAACAGAATTTCATTACGGATTGCCACATCCATGGGCGGCGTCTGATTTCGTTTCGCGTGTGAAGCATTTCGCCCGGATTGTGTGCGCCGCGTATTGGTTCTCGTATTTTTTCTGCCCGCAGTATTTGCTGTTTTTCTTTTTGCAGTTGATTGTCTGCTGCCCTGCCCTGCCATGACAATGCCTCCAAAAGTTCCTTTGTTTATTTCATCCTGACCCATCTTAGTATAGCATTTTCATTTTGTCTTGTCATCCCTTATTTTGTGTCCGCCTTTTTCCTGCCTACCATATCATGGAGCATGGCAATGGCATCACGAATTCCGCCCACTTCACAGATGATTCCTTCCTCCACTGCCTCTCTGCCTACCAGCACCGTTCCCACATCTTTGGTGAGCATTCCCGTCTCCATCATCAGTTCCTCAAGCCGCGGTTTCGCTATCTTACAATGACTGCACACAAACCCTGTGATGCGGTTTTGAATCTGTTTGAAATAATCAAAAGTCTGCTGTACACCGATTACCATACCGCTTAACCGCACCGGGTGGATGACCATAGTTCCCGTTGGCACGATATAAGAATAGTCTGTACTCACCGCAATAGGCACGCCGATAGAGTGACTGCCCCCAAGGACCAGAGAAACCGTGGGTTTACTGATGGAGGCAATCATCTCCGCGATGGCAAGGCCTGCTTCCACATCACCGCCCATGGTATTTAACAAGATTAAGACACCGTCAATATCCTGGCTGTCCTCAATGGCCGCCAGCTGAGGCAGTATATGCTCATACTTGGTGGTCTTAGAGGAGCTTCCCAAATTATCATGTCCTTCAATCTCTCCAATGATGGAAATCAGATGTATCTTATGATGTTCTTTATTCTCATCCAGGGTCACCTGCCCTACGTTTTCAATCCGTTCGTCTTTCTGTTTCTCCTTCTCCCGCTTTTCCTCCGGATTCTTTTCTTTGTCTCTGTCATCGTTTCCTTTTCTGTGACAATCTTTTCCCTTATTTGTATTGTGATTTCCCATGCTGTACCTCCATTGATAGAATTCTGAAATTTCCTGAATCAAAAAAAGAGAACCACCTAGTGATTCTCTAATAGTCTGCCTCTATTCTCTTCAAAATATACATTTTATACCGTTTCTCAAGACACGTCTGTCTGCGTCAAATGTCAAAATCGTCCTCTTCATCCACTTCTATGTCGAACTTCATATCTTCTTCCGCCACCGGATATGCATAGTCCATCTCCCGCTTAACATGCTTTTTGGGCAGGGGAAGCGGATTTTCGATAAACCGTGGTTTCTCCCCTGTCTCTTCTATCTGAACTGAGGCGTTGATTTCTTCAATCTTTGCCTGCAGTACTAAGGCGCTTCCGCCCATGATGCAGTTCTGTAGTCCAAGGCCCGCCAGTACACACCATACAAATATGGCAATCGTCCCATAAGGGAGCACGCCATATCCGGTCATCGGCGTAGGCGCCGTACAGACACACAAAAGAATCCACAACATATAGTTCTGCTCCCTGCCGCTTCTTTTGAACTCCAACGCCAGAAAAGATGCCGCTGCAATCAGCAGACCATTCACAGGGAAATCCATCATAAACTGTTCCATACAGGCCAGTACGCTGCCCCAGGTATGCTGCATATAAAAATGCTGCCAATTCAAAAGTTCTGTCATATACGCCGTGCCATAGCCAAAAGCATCCACGCCAATAGAAGCCAAAAAGGCCAGCGCACAGAATAAAACCGCCACTCCAAAGACCAAGATATTCTGCTTTGCAGTAATCTTTGGCGCATCCTCATCTTCCTCCTTTTTCCCGGTAAAAATCCCAATCAGGAGAAAAAGAAGGGTGACAGATCTAATATCCAGATAGATTAAAATACCCAGTACAATGCCAAGAAGCATGAAAACCAGCACGGAAAAACTTTTCACATAGTAATTCCGGCAATAGTCTTTCACAAACCGAAGCGCCAGATACATCCCCATCAGATAAAGGAGGAAATACAGACACTCAGGATCTGCCAGAGCAATCCTGCTCACATAAGCACTGGAAAACGACATATACGCAAGAACCACACAGGCCGGCAGTCTTCCCGCCGCTTTTCTGACAATCAGATAACAGAGCACAAGAGACAAAATCTGTAAAAAGGCCTGTAAAAACATGGCTGATATCATCCTATTTCCCAAAAAGGACATGACAAAAGACAGGCACAGCACATACAGATAACCGATACCGTGTACCATCGGTGTGATCTGATCGCCGGCAGTCACCAGCGCTCTCTCAAAATATTCAGTTTCCATGCTTTCCAAAATATATAGTTCAAAAGTAGAAAATAGAGCCGCATGAAGCCTGTACAGCGTGCCAAAGACAAAACAGGACGCCGCGCTAAAAGCTTCCAACATTGCCAGCGTATGGGCCTGTATGTTATATTTTGTACGGATTTTCCAGGAAGCAGTCCGTAACAGTGCGTAAACGCCAAGCAGCAGCGGAAATATGAAAAATGCACCAGCCTGTGCCATGGGGAACGGAATATACTCCTTCCAGAGGGTAAACCCTATAAATGCCAGCATCGTCACACAAAGCCCTGCGTAAATCACCCACAGCACATAACCAAACCACGTTCTACGGTAAGTCATATCTTACGTCCTTTTCTATCAGATGTTACGAAGCGCCTGCGCAAGGTCTTCGATGATATCGTCAATATGTTCGATTCCCACCGAAAAACGAATCAAATCGGGCGCCACACCGGCCTCTCTAAGCTGTGCATCGTTCATCTGCCTGTGTGTGTGGCTGGCCGGATGCAGCACACTGGTTCTTACATCCGCCACATGGGTTACGATGGCTGCCAGCTTCAACTGGTCCATCATTTTTGCCGCCGCTTCTCTACCGCCCTTTAACCCAAAAGAAATCACGCCGCAGCTGCCCTTGGGCAAATATTTCTGCGCCAGTTCATAATAGCGGTTCCCTTTCAGCCCGGGATAATTTACCCAGGCAACCTTCTCGTGATTTTCCAAAAATTCGGCACACTTTTGCGCATTATAACAATGCCGCTCCATGCGCAGTGGCAGCGTTTCCAATCCCACATTTAACAAAAAAGCATTTTGCGGGGACTGTATGGACCCCAAATCCCGCATCAGCTGTGTGGTAGCTTTGGTGATATAAGCTCCTTTGCCGAATTTCTCCGTGTAAGTAATGCCATGATAAGATTCATCAGGCGTACAAAGTCCCGGAAATTTCTCCGGATAGGCCGCCCAGTCAAAATTCCCCGAATCCACAATACAGCCGCCCACAGCCATGGCATGTCCATCCATATATTTGGTGGTGGAATGGGTCACAATATCCGCACCCCATACGAAAGGATTACAGTTTATGGGCGTTGCAAATGTATTATCCACAATGAGCGGCACCTGATGCGCATGGGCCAGTCTGGCAAATTTCTCGATATCCAGTACCACCAGCGCAGGATTGGCTATGGTCTCCGCCAGCACACATCTTGTATTCTCCTGAAAAGCCTTCTCCAGCTCTTCTTCCGCCGCATCCGGATCTACCACAGTGCATTCTATTCCCATCTTCTTCATCGTACAGGTCAAAAGATTGAAAGTACCGCCATATACAGTGGAAGACATCACCACATGACTGCCTGCCTCACAGATATTAAATACCGCATAATAATTTGCGGCCTGTCCGGAAGATGTGAGCATAGCCGCCACACCGCCTTCCAGTTCACAAATTTTCTGTGCCACAAAGTCGTTTGTGGGATTCTGCAGTCTGGTATAAAAATAACCGCTTTCCTCCAAATCAAAAAGCCGTCCCATCTGCTCGGAACTCTCATATTTAAATGTGGTACTCTGGTAAATCGGCAGAACACGCGGCTCCCCGTTTCCGGGCTTCCAGCCTGACTGTATACAGATTGTTTCCTTTTTCATCCTAGACCTCCCATAACGTCATGTATTGACATCCCCTTCAATGGCAAAATGCCTTTAGAAGTGATTATTCGTCCCAATTGTGATATACCGCCTGCACATCGTCATCCTCATCTAACAAGTCCAGTGTGCGCTGTAAGTTCTTAATGGCAGTCTCATCCGTAAGTTCCACCCAGTTTTGCGGTATCATTGTCACTTCGGAAGAAATGGCCGTGATGCCCGCTTCCTTTAAAGCCGCATCCACTTCACTCCACTGATCGGGATCTGTATAAACCTCGTAGCTGTCCTCTTCTTCCTGGAAATCTTCCGCGCCGGCATCGAGCGCCGTCATCATCAAATCGTCTGCTTCCATTTCGCACTCTTCTTTATCGATAATGATCAGACCCTTTTTATCGAACATAAAAGATACACAGCCCTGGGTGCCGATGCTGCCCTGGCCTTTGGTGAAAGCGCTTCTCACATTGGCTGCGGTACGATTGGTATTGTCCGTCAGCGCGTCTACAATAATAGCGATACCGTTGGGTCCATATCCCTCATAAGTCACATACTTATAGTTAACATTACCGCCCTCGCCGGCGGCCTTCTTGATACCCCTGTCAATGGTATCGTTGGGCATATTGTTTGCTTTTGCCTTGGCAATGACCTGGGCCAGCTTAAAGTTATTGGCCGGATCCGGGCCGCCTTCCTTTACCGCTACGGCAATCTCTCTGCCGATAATGGTAAAAATCTTTCCCTTTGCCGCATCATTTTTCTCTTTTTTGTGTTTGATATTCGCGAATTTTGAATGTCCTGACATCTTTTTCTACCGTCCTTTCTTTCGATTTCCTATCATATCATTTTTTCTTCTTTTGTTCAACCTCGGTCTGACCCTTCAAAAGAGGTTCTTCTACCTCTTTTCTGGCAAGCACACTCTGAATCATATGCTCTTTCACTTCCAGAATGCGGAAAGTATAGCCTTTATATGTAAACTCAAAATCCTCTCCCTCTTCCGGAATATGCTCCAATCTTGAGATCACGAATCCATTCACCGTATCAAAAGGTTCATCCTCGAAGCTGATTTCTAACTTCTCTTCCAGTTCCTCCAAAGGCATCATGCCCTCGATCACATATCTGTCCGTGCCGCTTTCCTTGATATAGGTAGCATCCACATCGTATTCATCCTGGATATTACCCACAATCTCCTCCAAAATATCTTCCAGCGCCACCAGCCCGGCCGTCTGTCCATATTCGTCTATGACGATGACCATCTGGATTTTTTCTTTCTGCATGACCTGGAACAGGTCGTTAATCTTACGTTTCTCCGTAATAAAACGCGGCTCCCTGAGCAGTCCCTTTATCTTGCCGATGGGCCTGTTCTTCATCTTCTCATTCATCTGCATCCGCATAACGTCTTTTAAGTGCAAAATCCCCACAATATGGTCAATTGTCCCGTCATAGACGGGAAACCGGCTGTTGTGTGCCCCCACGATAAAAGCCGCCGCATCCTGCAGTGTCATGGTGCAGTCTATGGCAATCAGATTATTGCGGTTGATCATGATATCTTTGGCTTCCTTGTCACCATACTCGAAGATATTGTTGATCATCTCTGCTTCGCTGGCATGTAGGATACCCTGCTCATGCCCCACATTGACCATGGAAAGAATCTCTTCCTCCGTGACATCCTCTCTGTTATCCGCATCCCGCACACCGATCAGTCTCAAAAGCGCCCTGGCGCTCACAGAGACAAGAGCGCAGAAAGGCGCTACTATCCGCACGTAATAATAGAATGGCGTAATCAAAAAGGATATCCATTTGTCAGGATGTTTTGCCGCTGCCTTCTTGGGCACCATCACACCGATGGTCATGATTATGTATAAAAGAAAGACTGTTGCCACTGCCGCCGTACTTCCTGCGAGCAGCTGACGCTGCCAAATCAACAGTCCGGCCGTTGCTTCCGTCATCTGCCTGGAGATGAGAAAGGCAAAATATCCGTTCAGCCGGTATAAAATAAACGCTCCCAGCAAAAGATTGATTGCAACCACGCCAAGCTGTGTAGCTGTTGCATACCTGGCATGGTGGTCCAACATATAGTTCAGCCTTAGCTGCCGCTTAGGAGCTGCCCCCGTCTGGGCTGTCTCCTCACCGTCATCGTTTTCTTCTCTCTCAATTACCTTACGGTTCTGCATGGCGGAACTAAAGCCATAAAACATCATTTCCACAATGAGCATAACCAGAAACCATATAATACTGTTACTGCCCGAGGCTCCGTCTTCCATAAACTATTTTTCCCTCTTTCTTTGTAAATACTTTTCTTATAAATATAGCAAGGATTATCATAGGTGTCAAATATCAGCCATCTTATGTACCCAGTTCCAGGCTGATCATCAGTCCTTCGTTCACCGCCTTCATGATATCCTGGTCTAAATGACAGACTCTGTCTTTTAAGCGCTGTTTGTCGATGGTACGCAGCTGTTCCAGTAAAATCACCGAATCTTTGACCATATCATATTTGTTGGCGTTTAATTCTATGTGTGTGGGAAGCTTCGCCTTGTTCATCTTTGAGGTGATGGCCGCACAGATCACAGTCGGACTGTGTTTGTTTCCCACATCGTTTTGTATGATGAGCACCGGACGGACACCGCCCTGCTCAGAGCCGATGACCGGCCTTAAGTCTGCATAATAAATATCTCCTCTTCTCATTACCATACACTTCCTTTGATCAATCTAGCAATCCATGTAATTTCCAGCAATAGTATTGCCAGTTTCTCCAAGGCATATTCACGGAGGTAAATTCCTTGCGGAATTAACCTCTCGAGGACCGCTTCGCGGCCTCGGCTACTTGGGCGTATAGTTTCTAAAATTAACCTCTCGAGGACGTGCACTACGTTGCGTTTAGGTATATGCGGGGGATTCGTTCGCCCAGATTGCAGGCCAGTTCATAGTTGAATCTTCCGGAGAGGGCGCCGAGCTGTTCCATGGTGATTTCCTCTTCCTTATCTTTACCGATCAGTGTCACTTCATCTCCCTGTGACACGCCAGGTATCTGGCTCACATCCACCATAAACTGGTCCATACAGACTCTGCCAAGAATGGGCGCCCGTTTGCCTCTGATCAGCACATACCCTTTTCCCGAGAGACTTCTTGGGTATCCGTCGCCGTACCCTACGGGGATGGTGGCAATCAAAGTCTTCCTTTCGGTCACATAAGTACCGCCATAGCTCACCGGAACACCTGCCCCCACCTCTTTGATGTAGACCACATGGCTCTTTAAGGAGAGCACGGGGCGCAGTGAGATCACCTCTCTGGAAACCTCTTCTGAAGGCCAGAGCCCATAGATTGTAATCCCGGCCCGGACCATATTCAGGTTTGCTTCCGGCAGTTCCAGGATGCCGGCGCTGTTGGAACAATGCTTAACCGGAATAGCATAGCCAAGCCGTTTCTCAATCTGTTCCACAAAGTCAAGGAAACGCGACAACTGTTCTCTGGCCGGTCCCTTATCCGTCTCGTCCGCTCTTGCAAAATGGGTAAAGATTCCCTCCACCGCAATACCTTCCGTATGGATAAGCTGTTCCACAAAGAAAAGGCCGTCCTCATCCGGCATAATACCCACTCTCGACATACCGGTATCTACTTTTATATGCACATGGGCTTCCTGCCCTATTCTGCGGGCGCAATCGGCAAGCGCTTCCACGCTGTCCATCCGAAAGACTGCTGGACGTATCCCACGCCGTATCAATTCCTCATAGCTGTATGGAAACGTATATCCCAGTATCAGAATGGGTTTCTTAAGACCGGCTTCTCTGAGCGTAAACGCTTCCTCCGCCGTGGCCACCGCATAACCCGACACATAAGAAAGGGCTTCCAGTTCCCTGCCGATGGGCACTGCGCCATGTCCATAGCCATCCGTCTTAATAACGCCCATCATTTTCGTTCCCGGTGAAAGATGTTTATGCATCTGTTCCATATTATAGCGGACGGCGTCAAGATCTACCGCCGCATACACTCTCTGACAGTTCTCCAACATAGCTTTTTCCATACATACACTCCTCTTCCCGCTGGCAGGCCCTGATTGCCGAGGGAATCTGCGCTATCATATTTGTGGCCGTCATGGCTTCTTGTGTCCATTTTTCTGCGGCCATATCTCCGGCCAATCCATGCAGATACACGCCGGTTACGGAAGCCTCCCAGCCGTCCATACCCTGGGCGCATAAGCCTGCAGTCATACCCGCCAGGACATCTCCGCTTCCGGCCGTGGCCATACCGGCATTTCCTGTGGTATTCAGATAACAGCTTTCCCCATCTTTTGATGCGGCCACCGTCCTGGCATCCTTGCAGATAACCGTGCAGCCAAGTCTTTGGGCTAACTGACGGGGATACTGCGTCAAGTGTTCCTTACACACCGCCGTCTCACATCCATAAAGACGCCCAAATTCTCCTAAATGAGGCGTAAGAATCACACACCTGTTTTGTGCCCCCTGTTCTGCAAGTTCACTCTGCAGGTCTTTTTCCTTCGCCAACAGGTTGAGACCGTCCGCATCAATCACCAACGGCAGCCTGCTTTCTTCTATACAATAAACAAGCAGGCTTCTGGCAAAATCCCCCTGGCCGATACCCGGTCCGATCAAAATACAGTCCGCCCAGGTGACGGCCTCCTCAAAAGCCTGCCAGAATCCTTTCTGTCCCCACAGACTGTCATCCGCCGCCTCCCTTTTTGCCCCATAGGTCAAAAGCATAGCCTCCGGCACATACTGTAAAAGTGCATCCCGGTTTTCTACGGCAGTGACCACCTTCACCATGCCTGCACCGGCGCAAAAGGCACTCTTTGCCGCCAGCATAGCCGCGCCGCAGGTCTGTTTACTGCCGGCAATCACAAGCACCTTGCCAAAGGTTCCCTTGTTGCCGTCCGGCGCGCGCCTTTTGAGCAGGCCTTTTTCGATACCAAGGTAAGTATACCAGCTGGGTTCTGTTCCCAGAAAACTCTTTTCGTCAATCCCCATTTGTCCGCAGATGAGTCTGCCGCAATGTGCAGCTCCCGGATACAGCATCTGTCCCAGTTTATAAAAACCGTAAGTGACCGTAAGAGATGCCTTTACCGCACAACCCAGTATTTCTCCCGTATCTGCGCTGATTCCCGAGGGAATATCTATACTGCATATAGGGGCATCCGTTTCATTCATCCAGGACACCGCTTCCGCGTACATGCCCTCCACCGGCCGGGACAATCCTACGCCAAACAGCGCATCTATCACCATATCTATATTCTTATCATATGTGAGTTCTGAAATTCTGCCAAATGTCCTGACCCCATAGCTTGCAAGGATTTCAAGCTGTTGTTTTGTCTCTTCCGTGCAGTGATCAGGATTCCCCAAAAGAACAAACTCCACCGCATGTCCCGCAAGGAATAACAGTCTCCCCACGGCCAGTCCGTCACCACCGTTATTACCACAGCCGGCTATCACCACCACCCGTTTCGGCTTCTCTAAAAAAGTCTTTGGCAAAGCCTCCACCGTCACAAGCGCCGCCCGCTCCATCAAAAGCAGAGAGGGCATCCGATGAAAAGCTATGGTGTTTTTATCATACTGCTTCATCTGCGAGGCAGTCACAAGATATTCTTTCATGGTAAAGACAATTTCCTTTCTAATAGCGTTGTGGAAAAATATTCTGTAAGTAAGGAAGCGCCAAAACCCTAAGATTTCGACGCATCTTTGTTTGCTTCCTTTGGCGGGTCACCCTCTGCCTGTTTGGCCTTTTCCTGCTCCTGTTCCTTATCCTTTTTCTGATATTTTTCCTCCGGATTGTATTTCATATCAAAAAGTTCAATCACATCCGCCCCGAAAATATCATGCATATAGGAATACAGCCGATGATTCATGGCCTCTTTTTCCTGCTTGCGAACCACTTTCTTTTTCAGTTCCCGCCTGATCTCACCAATCCATGCCTCAATTTCCTCAAGCTCTTTCGTGTTTTCCTGCAGTTTCTTATAGCATACTTCCATGGTGATGAGCATCAACTTATTGTTCAGCTGACTAATCTGTCTTGGCAGTTCTACCATTTCCTCTTCATAGGCATCCATCTTTTCGTTACACTCGTTGATCAGACGCTTATGATCTGCCATGTCCTTATCCTGTTTTTTGGTTGGATGTTCTCCCATCTCATCGGCTAAGAGCACGACCTCATCCATCAGTTTCTTTTTCAACTTCTTGATTTCTTTGCTCTCCGTATTGACTTTTCCTTGTCGTTTGAGCAGTTCGTTCAGTTCTTTTTCCGTATGCTTGATCTCAGAAGAGTATTCCGCCTGGGTAAAAAGTTTATGCCATTTATTGTCCAGTGTTAATATGGGAATCTTTCTGCCGATCAATGCCTGTTTGAATGTGTCATCTGTCTTAGCCATCCATGTTTCCCCCTCGTTTACAGTCTCTACCCCTCGTTCTCCCGGGAAGACAGGTTATAGGACAGCTTCATCAGACTGTCTGACAGATGCACGTTCTCCACCTGAATCTGCTCCGGCACCCTAAGATCTACATGGGCAAAGTTCCATATACCCTTAATGCCACAGTCAACCAGCTGTTCCGCCACTTCCACTGCACCCGTCTTGGGTATGGCCAGTACAGCGATATCTATATTGTTTTCCCGTACAAAAACTTCCATCTCCTCCATGGGGCGCACTAGAATCCCACGGATTTTCCGGCCACAGACTTGTGCGTCCCGATCAAAAATTCCACGAAACAAAAAGCCCCGCCGCTCGAAATTCGTATAATTGACCAGAGCCTGTCCCAAATGCCCTGCCCCCACGATGATCAGATTATGCTCCTTGTGAAGCCCTAATATCTTACCAATCTCATCATACAAAAACCCAACATTATAGCCATATCCCTGTTGTCCAAAACCGCCAAAATTATTCAAATCCTGCCTGATCTGTGAAGCAGTGACCTGCATAATATCACTCAGTTCCTGTGAAGAAACCCGCTCTATCCCCTCATCTTTCAGTTCACCCAGATATCTAAAATACCTTGGCAAACGGCCGACCACAGTCTGTGAAATCTCTTTTTCTTCCACGATGCCGCCTCCCCAAATCGATCTGCTTATTGATAACACCTTATATACCAGATAAGTATACAACTGTGTTAAAATTATGTCAATGAATTGACAGAAGACCCAGCCTGCCTGTAAACTGATAGTGTTTATAAATTTGTTTCTGCATTTATGTATGATAAAACAGTTTTTTCAGAGAGGATTATACCATGATACTTTCCGTCAGTAATATCCATAAGGCATTTCATGAAGTGCCCGTTTTACAAAATGTTTCTTTTCATATAGAAGACTATGATAAGGCGGCAGTGGTTGGCATAAACGGTGCCGGGAAAACCACCCTCTTACGGATAATCATGGGAGAACTGGCCGCTGACGAGGGGATTGTAACGATTTCCAAAGATAAAACCGTCGGTTACCTATCCCAGCATGAAGCCGTATCCGGCGAAAATACCATTTATGAAGAGCTTTTAAGCGTTAAACAAGATATCCTGGATATGGAACAGAAAATGCACACCGTGGAACTGCAGATGAAGACTGCCACCGGTGAACATTTAGAACAGCTCATGAACACCTACGCCTCCCTGACGCACGCTTATGAGTCCGCCAACGGCTATGCTTATAAGAGCGAATTGACCGGTGTTTTAAAAGGCCTGGGCTTTCTGGAAACAGAATTTAACAAATCTGTCTCCACCCTGTCCGGCGGTCAGAAAACGCGGGTTGCGCTGGGCAAACTCTTATTATTAAAACCCAATCTGATTATTTTGGATGAGCCCACAAACCACCTGGACTTATCTTCCATCACCTGGCTGGAGACTTATCTGCTAAACTACAAAGGCGCTGTGATCATCGTCTCCCATGACCGCTATTTCCTTGACCGGATTGCCAATAAAGTCATTGAGATCGACAATACCAAAGCCACTGTCTTTCACGGCAACTACACAGACTATGCCGCGGGCAAGGAGATGCTGCGGACGGCCGCCTATCATGCCTATATGAAGCAGCAGCAGGAAATCAAACACCAGGAAGCCGTGATTAAAAAGTTAAAATCCTTTAACCGGGAAAAATCCATCAAACGGGCTGAGAGTCGTGAAAAAATGCTGAACAAAATAGAAGTGCTGGAAAAGCCCGTGGAAGTACGTTCTGACATGCATTTAAAACTGGAACCCAAATTCCCCAGCGGAAACGATGTGCTACAGGTGGAAGCGCTGTCTAAATCCTTTGGCGCGCTCACTCTCTTTACCGATCTCTCTTTTGAAATCAAAAAGGGGGAGCATGTGGCCATTATTGGCGATAACGGCACAGGAAAAACCACGATTTTAAAAATGATAAACGAACTGCTCCCGCCAGACCATGGCAGCATTCGTCTGGGAACCAATGTGCAGATTGGTTATTACGATCAGGAACATCATGTACTGCACCCGGACAAGACTCTCTTTGATGAGATTTCCGATGACTATCCCACCCTCACCAACACGGAGATACGTAATACATTGGCGGCATTCCTCTTCACAGGGGAGGATGTGTTTAAGACCGTGAAAACTCTAAGCGGCGGGGAACGGGGCAGGATTTCTTTGGCAAAACTGATGCTGTCGGAAGCAAACTTCTTAATTCTGGATGAGCCCACAAACCATCTGGATATCATGTCCAAAGAAATCTTAGAAGACGCTTTAAATGCCTACACAGGAACGGTTCTTTATGTCTCCCATGACCGTTATTTTATCAACCGCACGGCCAGCCGTATCCTGGATTTGAATAAGAACGTACTGACTAATTATCTGGGCAATTATGATTATTATCTGGAAAAAAAGGAAGAACAGCTGGCACGGATTGCGGCAGAAAACAGTGCCCAAAATATAGGCGGAAACAAGAATATTATGGGACATCCAACCGTTCGACCTACTGGAGATGACGGTTTCGTGAACGGGATATCTGATACGAAGCAAAGCTGGAAAGCGCAGAAAGAGCTCTCCGCCGCTAAACGCAAACGAGAAAACGATCTTCGCAAATGTGAGGAGCGGATTGAGACGCTGGAAACACGTAATGAGGAGATTGATCAGCTGATGTGTGAACCGGACGTCTGTACGAATGTGTCGAAATTACAGGAACTAACGAAAGAGAAGTCGGAAAATGAAGGCGAACTTGAGGTGTTGTATGTGAAATGGGAGGAACTGGCGGTTGAGACATGAGATATTGCCGGGCAATTTACACACTTTACTTGACAAACCCGGACAAGAATATAGACTTCGATTCATAGATTTTTATAAAGTCACAACCTGAAAAATCAAGTTGTGACTTTACTTTTATCATATAAATCTTATAAGGTTTCAAAGGTTTTTCTAATTTCTTTGATGAAATCCTGGCTGTTTAAGACAGTCACATCCTTTAAGGAAGTAATCAGCGCCAAATCTTTGGTCATTTTGCCTTGTTCTATGGTCTGTAAGGTGGCTTTGTCGAGTTTATCTGCAAAGACCATCAATTCCTTATTCTTGTCCAGCTCGCCTCGTTTGCGAAGGGCTCCCGTCCAGGCGAAGATAGTTGCCACAGAGTTGGTGGACGTCTCCTCTCCTTTCAAATGTTTGTAATAGTGTCTCTGGACAGTGCCATGGGCCGCCTCGTACTCATATACGCCATCCGGAGATACCAGAACGGAAGTCATCATGGCCAAAGAGCCAAAGGCTGATGACACCATGTCGCTCATCACATCTCCGTCATAGTTCTTGCAGGCCCAGATAAAGCCGCCCTTTGCTTTCATCACACGGGCTACAGCGTCATCAATTAAAGTATAGAAATACTCGATACCGGCTTCTTCAAATTTCTGCTGATATTCTGCCTCAAAAACCTCCTGAAAGATGTCCTTAAAGTTATGGTCATATTTTTTGGAGATGGTATCTTTGGTAGCAAACCACAAATCTTGTTTCGTATCCAGCGCATAATTAAAACAAGCTTTCGCAAAACTTGTGATGGATTTATCCGTATTGTGGATTCCCTGCAGGATACCCGGGCCTGTAAATTCATGAATGGTTTCCCGGATCTGCGTGCCGTCTTTTGCTGTAAAGACAAGCTCCGCCTTTCCTTCGCCAGGTACTTTAATCTCTGTATTCTTATAAACATCACCGTAAGCATGACGTGCCAAAGTGATGGGTTTTTCCCAGTTTTTGACACAGGGCTCGATTCCTTTTACAATAATTGGAGCACGGAACACAGTACCATCCAAAGCAGCACGGATTGTGCCATTGGGACTCTTCCACATCTCTTTGAGATTATATTCTGTCATTCTGGCAGCATTAGGGGTGATGGTAGCGCATTTGACTGCCACACCGTATTTCTTAGTCGCCTCCGCAGAATCCAGGGTGACTTGATCATCTGTCTCGTTACGATGTTCGAGGCCCAAATCATAGTATTCTGTTTTTAAATCGATATAAGGCAGTAATAGTTCCTCCTTAATCATTTTCCAGAGGATTCTCGTCATCTCATCTCCGTCCATCTCCACCAGAGGTGTTGTCATTGTAATCTTGTCCATGTTATATGCTCCTTTCTTTGCCTTCAAGCACCGCTTTCTTCGCCGTATATTTCTTTCAAGCCATTTTTTACCATATTGTCATAAGCATTGATCATATGCTGATTGGCCAGTTTCTCCGCCCGGTCCGCATCCTTTGCCTTGATGGCCTCCATGATCTGTCTGTGCTCTTCATTGGAAGCTCGTCCCCTCGTATTCGTAGCCAGGGTCCTTTGTCTGACACGGAGTACATATTGATGAAAATCTTTTAACGTATGTTCCAACATCTTTGAATCGCAGGCTTCGTAGAGGATATCATGAAAACGATTGTCAAGTTCGGCGATTTGGTCCAGATGTCCCTTATTCTCATGGAATTCCGCCAGATAAATGTTCTCTTCCATCTCCTCCATCTGTTCTTTGGTGATCTTCTCCGTGGCAAGCCGTGCACAAAGACCTTCCAATAAAGACCGAATCATATAGATATCTTTTACATCCTTAGCCGTAATGCCGGTTACATAGGCACCCTTATTTGGCACAATCTGTAAAAGTCCTTCTAACTCCAACTGCCTGAAAGCCTCTCTCACCGGTGTGCGGCTGACACCCAGCTCTTCACCGATGGCCACCTCTTTTAACTCCTCATGCTCCTTGTACTTGCCGCTTAAAATATCTTCCCTGAGTTTCTGGAACACCCTGCCCCGCAGAGAATACTTATCATTTACATCATGTTTAATATCATAGTTAGCCATTTCTTTTCTCATTTCCCTTTCTGACTTTCCCAAAGATACTCTCTTTTGGCATTTGCATGATAATAACATTGGGTCTGACAGATACTTACGCCTCGTATAATTGTATACAATCCAAAGGGCTATGTCAATAGCTAAATCCATGGCCGCATAATCTTCCGATGTCCAGCATTCCCCACCCCTGCTTGTTCCAGGAATCACCCAAATCCCTGGCACTATATATCATCTTGCGTTTTACCTGTTCATTATTACTATAGGGATATTTTTGTAAAAAGAGGGCCGCCGCCCCAGAGACCACCGGTGTGGCCATAGATGTTCCGCTCTTTTTGATATAAGCGTTACGAAAACTTCCCCGAAAACCGTTCTGCCATTTAACATTGCAGGAAATCACATCCGTGCCCGGCGCAACCAGATCAGGTTTGCGATAAAGCATATCTGCACTGCCGCGGCCGGAATAATTCTCACATAAATCCTGCCTGGAACCAAAGAAGCCGCCTTCATGACAGCCCACCGTGATCACTTTACGACTGCTTCCTAAGGGCGATATGGTATCCTCCTTCGGGCCGTTGTTTCCGGCCGCACAGACTACCACGATTCCCTGCTCCCAGACGGCATCAAGAAGACCAAGCAATTCATCCATCCGTTCTTTGTCACTGCTTGAACCAATTCCTACTGAAATATTCAGCACCCGAATCTGATGCCGGATTCTATTGTGCAGAACCCATAGCAGACCTTTGTACATACTCTCGATACTGCCCTCACCATTTAAGTCCAGCACTTTGCCGATACAGAGTCTGCAGGTTGGAGCAATACCGCAATAGCGCCCTCTGGAAGCATATCCGCTCCCACCCACACAGCCAGCTACGTGGGTGCCGTGCCCGCTGTCGTCATAACTGCCAAGCCTGCCGTTCACAAAATCAGCAAAATCAACGATTCGATGGGCAAAATCTGGATGATTGCCAATGCCTGTATCTAACACAGCTACGGTAATATCTTGTGTAGTAATAGAATTTTGTAAAGAAAAGCTGCAGCCAAGCTGACTTCTGACACGCTCCACGTTCTTTTCACCTAAAAACTCCCGGCTTTAGATTTATTCTATGCCGAGAGTTTTGTGCGGTTCAAAATCAATTTATACCTTAACCATCTGTTGTTTTCAGGATTTTCGTGCGAACTTAATTGCTGATAGGATTTTTAGGAGCAAATTCTAATTACACTTATTTGCTTTTCTGAAAACTATATGATGAATTTACTGAATTCGTTACATAAATTGTTAAAATGTTTCCCTTCAGCTCATAATCTAAAGTATCACTATCACCTACGCATTCAAAATGCAATATACCATCTGATGGTATATCCCAAGTACCCACATCTGTATAATATAAAAAATATGAATCAGAATCGTAAAATGATCCATCCTCCTTAAAAGTCAATATCCATTCTTCTTCCGTTGTACAAACCCAGGTTCCTATAAGTTGTTCCTCTGGACTTTTTACCTTTAAATTTGCACCTGCAATGATGATAATCGGTAAACAAACAACTGCTAGTGCAATTACCAACTTTAAAGAAGATGAAGTTACCTTTTTATCTGGTTCAGCAGATTGAGCTTTAACAGTAATCTGTCCACATTTACTACAATAATTTTCATTCCCTTTCAGTTCATTACCACAATTTGAACAGTACATATTCTTTCTCCAGTTTACAATTTTTAATTTTCTATAATATGATATTAAACTATTCTTTTATTTGAATTCTTTTTTACTCTACACCCTGCAGAAAATAATGTCAATCAAATTATAATATTTGTTTATATTACTTATCCAAATCCAGAATAAACACATAAAAAAGAAGAAAATGTCCATATTACATACAACATTCTCTTCTTAAAATAATTCCTTATTTATTAGCATTAATTATTCCATGATTTTTCGCTTTCTGCCGCCCCGATAAAAATATACTGCCATGGCCGCAAAGAAAAGTCCTGCCCCGAAGAACCACTTAGGATGAATACTATAATCGCCAGTGTCGGGAGAATCATCCTTCTTGCCCAGTGACATAAACACTGCCTGCCCATCCTTCACATCCGATACTACTGTATTGCCTACAGTATAGTTGTAAACGCCATAGGGTGAAAAATGTGACGCCGTAAATGTGAGTACATCCTGACCGTTTGCCGACACTATTCTGCTTGGCACTTCTTCCAGCTGTCCATCCGCATCAAGACAAACCACATGCAGATTTTCCTGTCCGACACCGTCAGGAATAGGCATCGTTATCTCTACCCGCTGTTTTCCCAAGCTGGTGATGGGAATGCCAGTGTTTGTCTCCGTCATGCCAATCTCATAGGCACGAAGCGTATAAGGAAGCTTATTCCCATAAATCTTCTTATACACATCTTCTATCTTAAGCTTCGCCTCATCGCTATCCTCAATATCAATCTGATAGCTACCTTCGCCGCCTTCCATAACAGCCGTTATCCCTTCCGGCGCAATCGTACTGCTGTTATTATTTACCACGATGCCTTCTTTATGCTCTCTCTCCGATTCGGTATCTGATAACTTTTCTTCCGCTTCTTCCAACACAAAAGACTTTCCGTTAATCTGACAGGTATCCCCCGCCGCCGGTCCGCTCCCTCTCTTCGCTACAATCTGAAGCGTGCCGTTCTCACCATCTGCCGCCTCTTTTGCCTTCTTGCAGATAACACCTGTAAATCCTGGTACAGCATCAGATAATACGGTATCGGACAAATCCGTTATCCCTTCCGGAATTACAGCCAAATTGCTGCCTTTAAAACTGAAATCGCGGTAAGTATCCCTGTATAATTTCGTGGCCGTATCTTCATAAGAAAGCTTCGGCAGACTTTCTCCTGCGAAGACAACCACACTGTCTGCATTGGCATTATCATAGGCTAGAAGTCCAATCCGCTCCACCGATGCAGGAATCTGAACCGTATCGATAGGACAGCCTGCAAAGGCCCTATCACGAATTTCCTTTACACCCTCTGCACCCTGTACGTTGGACAACGCAGTACACCCTGCAAAGGCCGCTTCCCCGATTATTTCCACATTGTCGGGAATCTGCACACTTGTAATGCCCGTCTGATTTAGGAAAGCTTCCGGTCCAATCTGTCTGACGGTTCCCGGAATAGAAACCGCACCGCCGACTCCTCGATAAGCTAATAGAATCCCATCTCCCACAATCAGGAAATCACCGTTTCCACTTTCTTTCCATTGGTCAAGCCATGGAGTCTTCGTAAAAGCCGCCACCGAAATTTCTTTTACACTTGCGGGAATCACCACATCAGCCAATGCATCACAATGATAAAACGCCGCATAACCAATCTCTTCCACTCCCTCCGGAATCCTGACGGAAGTAAGATCTGCCCTGGCAAAAGCAAACTCGCCAATCCTGCGGATACCGTCAGGCATCTCATAAGAGCTCATCGTATCATCATAATAGGCCTGCGCCGCGATGGTATCTTTATTCACCACCGTATATTTCGGAAAAGAACCACCCTTAGCATCGTCAGAGCCGGCAAGTCCCGGTACAGTATCCAAATCCTCTTCCACATCATTTTCCGGATCGCCGCCCAAGATATCGCCTGTAGAACCTACGTTTACGGTCGCCTTGGCATTATCCACCAAGATATAGGCCTCCTGGCCAATGATTCTGGTCTTTCCCTTGACCGAAGAATCTTCCTCCTCTGCCATCGCATTCATGCGGGATACCTCATGATAATAATCCGCCGGCGGAAGACGCTTGCCACTTTCTCCAGCTCCTGTCGTCTCCTCTTCTTTGACAGGAATCGGTGCCTCTTCGTATTCGGATACATCAATATCTTCCAGAACCAGTGTATCTGCAAAAGTTTTTGCATAAGACCCCGGCTCTGCTTCTATAGTCAGTTTTGTACAACCATCAAAAGCCGTACTGTGAATCGTACTGACTGATGCAGGAATCTTGATATTGCGGAGTCTTACGCAATCTTCAAATGCCTTCATATCAATATTTTTCACAGAAAACGGTATATTAACTTCTTTCAGATTCTTACAATTGGAAAAGGCATAACCGGAGATTTCCTTCACATTACTACTAACATGGGCCGTTTCTAAATTGTAATCGCCCCAGAAAGCATAGGGTTTAATTTGCGTTACCACAGAGGGCATTTCATATGTTGCTTCTTTCCTGCCTGCTAATACCTGATAGAGCACATCCAATCCTTTCTTATTATAGATTGCTCCATCTTCGCAGACAAACCAGGGATTTTCGTCATCAAAATCCACTTTCTGTAGACTATAATCCCCTGCAAAGGCACCGTTTCCCAAGCTCTTGAGACCCGTTCCTACGGATACATTCCGCAGAGAAGGGCATGCACTGAATGCCGCGTTCTCAATAATCTCCACGGAATCCGGTACTGTCACACTCTCTAAATTCATACAGCCTGAAAAAGCCTTAGCCCCGATGACTTCCACTCCATCTCCCAATGTAACACGCTTTATGGAATCATTATACACAAAGGCTTCCGCCTCTATCTTTTCCACAGTATCAGGAACAGACACGTCCTCAGCCGTGCCATTATACTTCACTAATGTAGTTCCATCCATCTGAAAATCAGATGCGGAAGAGGCATCCACCGCTTCCACATCCGATACAGGAATCTGTGTCACTGCAATTGCTGTTACTAAAAGCAGCGTACCGATCAGATTTCTAAGTCTTTTTCCCATAGGATTCCCCCTGGAATGAATCACTTATGCTGTTTTTGCTTTTACCTTCTTATCTTTCTTCATAAACAGGATGACAGACAAGCAGGCGAGACCAATTGACAGGAACCACTTCGGATGAATCGGGTCACCGGTCTTAGGCGTTACATCTAACATTCCTTCCGTCAAATTACCCGTATCTACGTAAATCGTATAAGGCGAGAAGTGGGTTGCCGCAAAACGGATACAAGGTACACCGTTTATGGTCGTAAAGCTTTCATTCAGGTTCTCTAACTGGTCGCCATTTATTACCGCGCCTGCCATATTATTACCGCCATAAGCTACCAATGCGTCCGGAATCGGTATCGTAATATCTACAGATAATCCAGCCACCTGATCGCCTGTAAGCTGATATGTACCTGTGGCATCCCATAAAGTGATATCCATCGCATAGTATAAAAGATTCTCCAAGCTTCCATACTTATTCGTAAGAGCCGCAGCCACCGCCTGTGTTGCCGCATCGGTTTCGGAAATCTTGACAATAAAGTTATCCGTAGAACCATTTACATTGGCAGTTGCCAAATCTTTATTGGAAATACCCGGCTTAGTGATATCCACCCTGGTATTGCCCTCGGGCGTTGTTGTGGTGGTAGTACCTCCTGTACCTACAGGAGTCGTCGTTGCGCCTGCTGTGCCTGGTACATAATTGGCCGTAATGGTTGCATTATTTCCCGGCATTACGAAGGTGGCAACCGGTGAAGTGTTACCCGGCATTAACGTTACACCGTTAGAATCCGAAGTCCAATTGCTAAATACCATACCTGCTGCCGGCGGGTAAGCGGAAATCACTACCGTCGCTCCCTGCGCATAACTGCCGCTGCCACTGCCGTTTTGTACCAATAACGTATACATGGTCACAGAACGTCCGTCCGAAGTCGTAGAACTGGTACTTGTAGAACTGCTGGACGTGGAACTGCTGGTGTTACTGGTACTTGTAGTAGATGTTGACCTGCTACTGCTGGTAGTGTTATTACTGCTGGTGTTTGGTGTATTGGTCGTATTATTGCTGGGATTCGGTGTATTTGTAGAACCGCCGCTGGTATTACCGCCCGATGTACCGCTTCCGCTGTACATGGCCATAATCGTTAAGTTCTTCTGCACGTTTTTCCACTCTTCACTGCTCCATTTCTGGAACGTATAACCGGTGTGGGTAGGTGCCTGCGGTGCAATCGCTGAACTACCCGGTTCAACATATTGTGTTTCACCGATTTTAGAGCCATCTACCTGGTCGTAAAAATCTACCATGTATTTGCCGCCTACCATGCCGTTATTGGAATATCCTTGGGCAATAAACACTGTGTCTGCCTGAATCTTATCAGTCGGTGTGATACCATTTGTTCCCAGCCAATGATCAAAGGTCCATTGATCAATCTTCGGAGCATCCGGTACAATCGCATAAGTGTCATTTTCCACATACTGCGGATTCTCTACAGGCTGTTCATCCTTCACTGCATTATCCAGCAAGGTGCCGTCCGGATTTAAGAAAGTAACCATCCATAACTCTCCTAAAGCATTCGGATCAAGCTGTAATCTATATTCCTCACCATACTCATCCACATACCTGACGACAGCTGAATCAGGATACGCTCTCACCAGCGTAGGCTTCGTCTTCTCACCGTCAAAAGCATGACCGGAAATTTTAACCTCCTTACCATAAATCGTAAGTCCATTGAGTTCGTTTGCACCCGAAAATGCATTTCTTCCAATATCATTTACAGACATAGGCAAGACTACCGTATTCAACTGGTCACAGTTACGGAAACAGTCTTCCGGAATCACCATCAATCCTGCCGTATCTGTCTGCTTTTGCCCAAAGTCTACTCTCGTAATATCATCGCAGTCCTCAAAGGCTCCCGGCTTAATCGAACTGATACTCTTTAAAAGTTCATCCGTATCACGGGTCACATAACCTTGCCCTACCAACCGGCCTCTTGCTGACATACATTCTTCAATCGTGTAAGAACCATCCTCATTCTTGGAATATACAATTCCATTCTCTGCAAAATAGGTATCATTCCCCGCCATATTCTGCATAGAATAGCATCCACGAAAAGGTGCTTTACCGATATCCTTACAGTCTGGTCCAATATCTACCCTAACAAGTCTTTCACAACTGTCAAAAGCGTAATCCGGCAGATATTTCACACTCTTTAAAGTAATAGATTCAATTCTGTCGTTTCCTCTACTATATTTCTCAAGTTCTGCCGCATTCGGATAATCCGCAGATTTATAATCCACATAGTAACCACTAAACAGCCCGTTCACTGGAGCAGTTGGATCCGACTCTGTAGCACTGGCAGGACCTATATACATCTTCTTCGTCTCAGAGTCCCATATACCATCTTGTAAGTATGCAATCACATTCTGACGATTATCATAGCTGCCTTTTTCACCGTCTGCAGTCAGATTATTATAGAAACCATATACGTCGATCGAATCCACGCCTTCCGGAACCACTACATTCTTGGTTGCCTCAACAAGCAACCGTTCTTCTTCTGTGAGCATCCTATAGGGATCATTGGTCTCCGCATTGTCCACCACTACATAAGGATATCTCTCATAATATGCTTTCGGTACTTCTGCCGCATAAGCTACAATAGGCTCAAAGAATATATCCTCTAACTGTTCTAAAATACTGTTGTCGGCCGTTACTTCACCACCAACTACTCCGCCACAGCCGCAGTCATAACTTTCATTTTCCCAATCAACATCGCGTACATAATGGTCACTAATCCACGGTCCATAATACTCTGAGGCATAAGCATTTTCCTTTGCTTCCCGTTGTTCATCTGCATCTACAATTTTTAATGCGTCAATCCACAACTGTCGGAAAGCCTCTCTGCGGCCTTCGTAATCATTTGTATGATCTACACCTGAATCAGCTGTGGCCTTACCGTCATAAACTTCATAACGTCTCGCCACCATCATCTTCTCATAAGTGCCATAATTTCCCTGTTTAATCTCATAAGCATGCGTCTGGTTCAAGACATCACTCACCTGAGAATGCTTCGGATAATCCAATAACGTAACCATATCCGTATTAGGATTATACATAACCGTCCTGTACGTAGGTGAAAGACTCTGATAGCAAACTCTGATATTATCGTCTTTCTTGATTACATTATCCTTATTCATAGCCCATGTAAAAGGTTGATAATTTTTGTCAATGTCCCCATGGAACATCAGTCTGTTACCGCCGGTAACAAAGGCATCCTCTCCTACCTGAAAGGCTTCATATCCGCTCGTAGGCGTATGGAAAGTGACATCCTCTAAACTTTCACAATCTTTAAAGGCTTCTTTTCCAATAGATGTGACAGAATTACCAATAGTCACAGTCCTTAATTTCTTCCATCCCTTAAAGACGCTATCATCTATCGTAGAGATAGAATCATCCGGAATGTAAAGAGAAATAACCTCCTGATTTAATTCTTCGTCAGAGAAGCACCCCGATGCAATCCCTATTACCTTTGTATTGCCTACATGGTCGGGAATAGGAAGATTGATATTCTTTGTCTCCGTCGGATTTGGCGCAAAGGTACAGGATATCAATATTCCATTCTCATCAACACACTGTAGGTAACTGCCGTTACTGATTTCATAAAATTTTTTACCATCTCTGATATACAAATAAGGCACTCTGACACCCGTTAAGGCTATGTCAGCTTTCCAAGTAGCCATTCTGGGCTCTGCATAATCCCCTCGCGCACTGGTCTTTAGTTCAGGTCCCTGTACATAGAAATCTTTATTGACAACATCCGCAAACAATTTCGCAGAATTATACTTGACGTTGCCGCAGCCATGCGGATTTTTAGCGAAATCCACAGGGAATTCCACAAACTGCAGATTATAACAGCCATGGAACATATTATCCGGTAATGTGGCCGGATTTGACTCTCCACCATACTCCTCAGGGAATACAACGGACTGCAGGGAAGCACGTCCTGCAAACATAAAGTCCCCTATACTGTCCTTATTCGTCATACTGCTTTTCGGAAACTTGACACTAAGAGGTACGGCACCGGAATCTACTGCAAAAGCGCCTTTTCCGAAAGATTGAATCACCGCATTATCCATCTTGATATCAGTCAACGCTTTACAATTATAAAAAGCAAAATCTTCTATAATTGTCCCTTCTCCGCCGCTGTTTAACGCATTCAAATCCACCGTCGCAAGCTTAGTGCATCCCGCAAATGCTCCATACCCTACGTCAGTCACTGTACTGGGCAGGGTAATTGCCGTGATGGCCGTATTCCTGAAACACTCTGCCCCAATCTTTTTAGTTCCCTGTACCAATTCCACTGTGGCAAGTTTCGTACAGCCACTGAACGCCCTGTTGCCAATCTCCTTTACATTATGCAGCTTAACACTTTCCATCAGAGTCGCATCCGCAAAAGCATCATTGCCAATATAACCAATCATATCCGGAATTGACAGATTGACAATATTGCTGACCCCTTTAAAAGCGCCGTCCCCAATAGCACACATAACATATTCTTCTCTCTTACTCACCAGAAAACCACTGGTATCCGTATTGCTATTCGGATTAGGACTCATCGCCACAAAAATATAACCTGTCTTGCCAATTCTTTGATCGTTCACCCGAACCAAAGTATAATCCGTACCATAATTGGTCAACTTCTTATCGTGTTTACAGTAATACTTTGTCTTTTCCTCTAACGTTGAAAGATGCTTCGCCCATGTGGCCGGCGTGTTATCTGCATTTTTAGGTTCAAAAGCATCCGGTTCTACAGGCTTTGTTGCAGGATCCTGGTCACCGGCTGTCCATTTATCAAGCGCCTCTTTATAAGAAGCAAATTCTTTTGTCTTTGCTTCAAACTGTGTTTTATAATAGGTAGTAAAAAATTCCTTTGCATTCTCTGACAAGGCATCCGCTTTGTAGTCAGTATAGCTATATGTCATCTCCTCCATGGGATCTGCTGACATATTCATAGGTTTTCCTGTCACTTCGGTGCATCCATCCGTATGAGCATGTTCAAAAAACTTGTTAAATGTAGCTTCTTCTACTGTATAATATTCGGTAATTGGCGCAAGATCAAGCTTTACATCCTCCATAGAATAGGCATCGTTATATTTGCGAATAACACCCTTTGTGGCATGATCACTAGGATCTGTTGCGCTATAATACATGAACTGCCAACCAAGAGCATATGTACCATCACTCAGATTTCTGACGGTAAGCGAAGACGTTATGTTGGTGTTTGTAGCCAAGGCGTCTAATGAGTCATCTTTATATTTGGATAAGTCAATTCCCTTAGGATTAAAATTTCCCGTCTGATTTTCATATTTAAAATCCTTCAGAGCTTCCGCATGTGGGTCTTTTACCTCTTCTCTACTGCCATCAGTGGGCGCCGCCACGTTTTCCGGCACAGGAATAGCAGCCACGCCAATTGCCGTAACCATCAAAACTGCCGCAAGACTGCGTCTTATACTCCTCTTTAATCTTCTTTTTGATTTTTTGACAGGTGCTTTCTTTGCCATAATTCTTCCGTCCCCTTCTGACAAATATATATATTCCATCAAATCTATATCGACAGAAATGCCCATCTTATTTAGTGGTTTTTCTGCCTTTTCACATACTTTTATAACTATATGTATGCATGAATAAAAATTTACATATATTTTTATTTTACTATATCTGAGAATTTATGCAAGTTTTTTTGAAATCTGACACACTCTTTTCTGTGTTTTCTCAAACTAGTTATATAAAAACAGGAGTCTGACCGATTGTAGTGCCAGATTCCTGTTTGGAATTTGTGTCTTCTTTTTTGTTTCGTTTTACTGAATATGTATAATCAGGGTTCTTTAGCCAACGTAAAATTCTTTCACATAAGCCTCGGCCTTTTCTCCTGTCAGCTCAAATTTCTCCATGCACTTTTCCACAATGGTCTCCCTGGATACACCCAGTTCTTTGCAGGTCTGAATCAATGCACGTATGCCCTTCTCCATCCCTTCTTCAAATCCTTCCAGTCTCATATCTTCAAAGGCTTTACACATATCGTATCTCTCCTCCCCTTCTTCCTCTATCTTAAATGTATCCGGTATCTTCACATTCGCCAGCACTTCCAGCATCTCTTTTGTCTCACTGTCTATCCTGCTGTAGGCTTCTCTATTTTCCTGCATTATCTTATGCAGCTTCTCTTTGTCCTTCCCATAGCGGACTGTCTCAAACACCTGCCGCAGTCCTGTCTTGTATTCCTCGAAGGTATCATGGGCCTGGCAGTCGTATAGGTTCAGCCTGTAGTTGGTCACATACTCTTTTAATTCTTCATCGATATCCAACAGGTCATACAGGCATTTCGCCCCATCCCAGGGGTATTCCGTCCCAAAATATACTGCCAGGGTGATGACCGGCGTAAACTTCTCCTCCGGCTTCATGCGGGAAAGATAGGCATCTTTGCCTTTTAGGTCGTGAGCCGCTTCATGAACCCGTTTCTTCTCTTTCCATTGTCTGTTGTACTCGTTACTCTCCGAGAGCATATTTCTAAGGACCATATGATAATCCACATAATTCTGGTTCTCTATCACAAGAATATGCAGTTTCCTGCCCCTCCACAGGCGTGACTTGTCTACAATCGTCCTGGTAGTTTTCTCTCCTCTGCCCTTTTCTTCCAGATTTACTGCCTGGGTGTCCTCCCGTTCCAGTTCTTCCGGCTTTACGATCTGTCTTCCGCCAAACAGTGCTCCGTTTATCTGGTCTGCAAATCTGCGGTCGTCATCCAGATATGCAGACTGATAGTCGTCTCGTTTTCCCATCCGTTTTCCTCCCTTATTTTGTTTTCATATAAGGGATTCAACTTCTACGATGTGTCACAGACGTGATATCAGAATTTCAGACTCCCAGATATGTTTTTTCAAGCATAACATATCTGGGAGTCTGTTGTAAAGATATATTATTATCTTTATCTACTAATTTTTACCGGCTATTGGAAAATTTCCGTTTACATCACCCTCTTAGCCACCACCACAAATCGACCATCTTCCTCAGAATAATCACAGGTAGACAGTGTCAAAAGCTGATCGCCATAGCTGGCCGTTACGCCGGTATCATAAAGAGACAGCGCCGCCATCTCCTGCATATTGGAATTAAATTCCTGTGCAGAAGCAGCATCCAGAAACTGATAATATTTAAAGACTACCTCGTCCTCATTATAAATCCGGGAGCGGAACACATACATAACCTCATATGTACCCCTCTCATATATCGTATCAAACTGAATATTCGGATGTGCTTTACAATACTCTTCGCTGCTGTACTTATTGAGTCCGCCAAACATCTTTCCAGATTTCATGTGATGGCCGTAAATAATCAAATTCGTATTTCTGTGCACAATATCACAGTCTTTGTCCAGGAACAGACTGCCGTTTCTGTCATATTCCTGATTGAAATTGTGATCCATATAATATTCATTATTGGCTGTCTGCATCACCGGATAATCAATTTGAGTATCGTCAATTTTAATCCAGCCAATCAGTTTCTTATTCTTATTATAGAGAGTCTGATATTCTTCTAAAACGGTCAGTTCCACTTCTTCTTCCTGTGTCCGATGAATCGTTGGCTTCTGTGACTGCATATAGGCAGCCAGATTTGAAGAACCCTTTAACTGTGCCAGATTTTCATAATCCATCTCGGTTCTTTCTGTAAAATAAGAATAGACTCCAAAATAAGCAAAACAGACCACCGCCGTAATCCCGCAAAGTACCACAATCATTTTACGGCGCCGTTCCCGCTTCTTGAGCTCTGCAAGAATTTCTTTCTGCATTGCTTTATCATATTTGTCCAGAGATACCTCTTGGTCCTTTTCAGGTTTCTTTGATGTTGCAGGCTTCTTTTGCTGTCCTTTGACAGTACTTTTCCCGCTTTTCTTGCCCTTTTTACGGGGATCGATTTTACTGTTCTGATTATATCCCTGCTTTTTGAACTGTTGTGCCAATTCATAAATCTCATCGTCAAAGTCATTGCCCACAGCAGTTTCAAACCGGAAGCTGCCAGACTGCATCTTGGCATAAAGTGATATCACTTCTCCCGGTTGTTCCATATTGACCTGTTTCTTGATTTCATCTATCTTGGCCTTATCCCGCAAGGCCGCCTTATAATCTGCCTCTGTCCGAAATTTCCGGCCTGCCACTTCAAATCCCGCCATCTGGGGACCTCTCCTTTATCTGAATATTTACAGACAACCGCATAGCCACTAGTTATCTTTAAAAATACACAGCATTATTTTACTATATCCACAGATTTATGCAAGTATTTTGTCAATACAATTAACTTTTTGAGTTTCTCCACTTTTTAACTTCTGCATTTGCTCCTAACTAAAATAAAAATGCAAACCACTGTACCTTTGTTACAATTAAATCACCACAAATAACCATAAAAAGGTAAATCTGTATCTGCGGGACTATACTTTTATGGTAGCAGGTCATTATTTCGACTTTAAATCACCTTATTTTGAAAAAGAAAACAATAACTGTGATTCAATCCCAATTTAAAATTCCTATATTTGCCAATCCACTCAATTATATATTCTTTTTGGAAAGAATAATCTTTTGAAATAGTTTTTGCAATATCCCATGCTAACGTTTTAAATGACTCTCCATATATAACATTACAAGCTTCTACTATTATGTAACTATTAGGCTTCAATATTCTTTTTAAATTTCTATAAACCAATCCAACTTTTTCTAAATAATCATCATAATAATTATCTATTGGAGACGAATAAAATGGATAACTACTATCTACTCCTTGTATCATATAAGGAGGTGACGAGATAGAAAAATCCATTTGCGGAAATCCAGAATATGTTTCTAAATAAAAAGAATTTCCACATACTACATGCTGCTTTTCCTTGAGCATCGTATGTACAAACTTCACTCTTTCCATTTCAAATTCTATGCCATATCCACTTCGTTCCATTCTTTCTGACACGATTGCAGTAGTGCCATAACCCAAAAACGGATCGAATATATTATCACCTTTTTGGGTAAACCTCTCTATAAACATTTCTATAAGTTTATCAGAGCTTCTAACATCTTCTATTCCTTGCAGTTTTGGTAAGTCAAACGCATTTGATTGTCTAAGCCTAATTACTGATGACAAAGCTAATATCTCCTATAACTGTTTATCTTACTGAATAAGACACATCAGTTCTTTATAAGCAAGCTCTCTATCTGAACTTAAAATATGTCTGGCGATACCTAATAAGGAAGGATGTGCGTCCAAAAAGGTCATCGGCATGTCTGACTGTAACAGCATCCCATAATCATTTGCTCCATCGCCAAGTGCAACAATATGAGTTGGCATATCATTTCCTACTAATTTTCCTATAACTTTAATTCCCTTATCTTGGCTAAACAATGTGTTGATTTCAACTTGCGTATCTGTGGAATAATTTGCAATTAATCCGCCTAATTCCACACATTTTTTTAATGATTCCACATTTTTTTTCGATACATGAGGAAAAACCAATTTTAAAAGCTCTTTCTCATTCATCACATTACTAGAGCACACCACAGGATGCATACCCGTTATATATGCTTCTCGTTTAACTCGTTCTGTCTCACTCGTAATAAACCAGTGTGTCAGGTCATATGCCCATATATCAACTAGCCCATAATTTTGTGCCCAATTAATAACAGAATGAATAGCCTGCTTATCCATGAATGGATCATGATGCCACACCTTCCAATCAAAGACCTGTTCAGACTGATGAGGCACTCTTCTTGCAATTACAGCTCCACCCAAACCACAAATCCAATCTATTCCACATAATTTATCTGCCAAAACACACAAACTTTGAACTGGTCTCGCCGAACATAAAACAATATTCCATCCTTTGTCAAATAACGTCTGACACATTATCCCGACGCCTGAATAAAAGTTCCCTTCACGCGCAACAATAGTGCCATCAACATCTAAGCACAATATTTTTTTCTTCATAAATCATCTCTTTCTCTTATAAAATGGTATTAACCAGTAAAGGAATCGGTAGCACAATTTCTTCCTTTCGAGTGCCTTAACACATGTAATATACACACAAGAAAATGACCTACCAACTTATATGCTGACTATCACCTATAGAGCTAATAACCTAATTACCATATCATAAATATGGACAAATTTCATCAACATAATCACTTATTTTGGGCATATCCTTATCTGAAAATAATATATCTGCTTTACTGGTTATTCCCGCCTTTTTGCACAATAATCTATAAAAGTCATCACAACTCAATCTGCTACATGGCATGTCAGATAACTTTAACAAATCTGCAACCTCCAGCAACGAACTCTCCTTGCCACTTTTTAATTCTAATTCAACAACATGTCCATAAGGGAACCTATCAGACGCAATCTCAATATTTTCCGTGTATAGAGTCTCTCGATATCGTTCATAGGAAGATATCCTGGGACACTTAAGTACATCTGTCAATATAGAAAGCATATTTGCAGATTCTCCAGATTCAAAATGTACTTCTATTTCTCTTTCCTTACGAATCTCACTATTCGCAAATTGTGGAATTCGTTGCTTCCATGTCAACATAGACTTGGTAAAGTCTAAAGTACTATCAAGCAACAAATCCGGTTCACTTGGTATTGATGTACGCAATCGTAATCTCCCATCAATCTCCTTACAATAAAAAGTTAATATTGGATTCGGATTATCGAACATGATTGTTGTTTCTAAAAGTGACTTTCCTGGTTTGAAAAAATTATAATTTTTTCTAACACTTTCTTTAAATAAAACATATTGGGAATCTGAAAGTATGTATCGCAACTCCTTTTCTATCTTTTCAGTACTCATAATTAAAATACCTCCCACAGTGCATAAATTCTTCTCTCATAAATCTATCACGTTCAAACCCTGTCTCAGAATCACATATTTCAGGAGCAAAACATCTTTTATTATGATTTACTTCCTGCAGAAACTGTCGAATAACATCTTGTGCACTGTTTTTCCATGCAATAACATCTTTTTGGTCACCTTCCAAACTTAGCGTTCTTTGACCATCTGCATACCTTTTAATAATAATCTTTATTCCTCTATCAGAATACACATATGGATAAGTGATTGATTCAATCACCTCCTGGTCATAGTCTTTAAATACAGTTTGCCGCATCAATTCAAACATTGCTGGATCGCTAAAGTTAATAGAACGTATCTGATAAAAATGATCACCCTTCTTAATCTTATGAATCAATCTTGCCGAAAGAAACTGCTCCTGCATATCAAATGTTAGTCTTATTTTTAAGTCTCTTGATTCACTGTCGTTTACGTATGGAGGATAAAAGTAGTAGTTTTTTTCATGCCACAGTCTCACCTGACCTTCTGGCCTGCAATGATCTTCAATATATTGGTCTAATTCATCAGATAGGACTAACTCATACTGAAACTCATCATATGCCTCTGCACGTTCTAATAATGACCACATTTGAAGCTTTCCACCGCTTCTAACAGATTCATTTTTGGGATTTCTCAATGCTTCAATAAAAGCAGTATGAGAGGATTCATCCTCACATGCAATTTTATTTAAGATACTATTCTCATCTGTCTCAAGTGTAAATCTGGCTTCATTTAATAAGTTAACAGCTCTCGACGGAATTTCGATATCGGGAGAATTCAACATATTTGTAATTCTCTTCATATCCTCAGATGTTAAGGGATAACTTTTTTGCCACCATTTAGCCAAATATTCACCCATATTATCTGCCGTCATAACAGTAGAACTATCCAATGTTCTTGAAATTTTGATGCCGTTCTCACGTGCTGTCGATACTTTTAATGGATTTTTAGTCACCAATTCATATGTATAATTGAGCAAACCAAGCTTCTTTAACAGTTCTCCAACAATTGAATATTCTCTACAATCAATGATTTTATTTCCAGTTAATTTTTGAGCCGCCTCATTTTGAGACAATGGTTCAATGTACTCACCGTCAGGTAAAAAACCTGATACTTGTAAATGTAATTCTTGGGCTTTATAAAACAACCCCATTCCTTGCGCTTCTTGCGGTAAGTGAACATATACTCCACCACGTTCATTTAATAAACGTAACATGCTTCTTCGCTCTGGCTCACAATCGCAATGGGAATCACCAAACATCCCAAACATGCATTCTGAGCCAACTCTCAATACCGGTGTAAATCCCTCAAATATATTTGACGCATTTTTCAATTTCTTAATATCTGTAATTTCACTATACGCCATTGCACAAGGTTTTATAAAAATAATTATTTCATCCCGAGTAAGCTTCCACGTTGAGAAATCATCAACTTTTGCAACAACAGCAAAACAATCTTTCATATATACATTATTCTTCATACGATAAAAGGCCAGTTCCATTATTCCTCTCCTTCTATAATCTCCAACGTTTGATGTATTTGTTCGACTATAAAATGGACACTATTATCAATTAATTGCTGTCCAATCTTACGGTTTACAATTATTCTATTTTCACTTGTAATAATACCTTGTTTTGAGAGTTCTCTAACCGGGAAATATCTTAGCCTATGTTTTGGTACACTAATCTCATCCAAATCATCAAGATAGTAAATTCCTTCCGTAATTTCACCAGTCATTGTTGCCAAAACAGAAGATTCAACAGAATCAGCATGTGCATTAAAATCACCCAACAATTCACATGCCAATTTACGCATTGAATCCGAAAACACGTGAACCGATAGTGCTTTAGGAAAACGCGCCGAATAATTTTGATAAGAGCATACTGCCGCCGCAGCATTCTGATTTCCACCATGTCCATTAATAATAACTAATAAACTTGAGTCCGGAAATGCCATATTTACACCAGATACAATATCCTGTAACAAATTAAAATAGGTATTTAACGACAACGTTATCGTATTGCCCACCATTAAATGTTCCTGAGACAATCCGTAATGAATAGTCGGAAGCAAAACACTATTATCAAAATATGTGGACACATCTTTGGCAATATTAGTACATATAATAGAATCTGTCTCATGTGGTAGCAATTTACCATGCTGCTCATAACTACCTATAGGAAGCAATATAATTTTGCACATATAATGTACTCCTTTGACTTTTACATCTAAATGATTATAAAATATAGGGACTTCTAAATCTTTCAAATTAATTTTGTGTATAATTCAATAATTTAGATTTTACATTATAACTATATACTACATCTATTTAAATTATAAGTAAATAGAAATATACAACTTTACCGTATCTTTTAAAATGAAAACACACATTCGCAAAGAGATTTACATTAAAACATACAATAACGATACAACAAACCAGTTTAAATACGAATACTGCAAATGGACTTCCTTAAAAAGTGAAACTTATTATGAATGAAAACTCTTTTCCAATACACGCTTCTTAATTAAACATTAGCAAGAGCATAATCATCCTATAAATACATACAAACGAAAGTACAGTTTTTTGCTTGGATATAGAATAAAAGCTAATCAAGAAATTGCGCTTATGTTTTTCTTAACTACAAATCGCCTTGACAAAGGGCATAATAATACCCTTGCTAAAAAGACAAAGACTATTAGCCGAAAAAATCAACCACACAGGTGAAAATTTATTTGCTAGTATGGTGTCGTAGACATAGGATTAATCCTGATAATTATATAACCGTGAAACAGTCATCTATGACAGCTTCACGGTTATATAAATCCTCATCATTCTCAATATTATAAAAATTAGACGTTTTTACAGTTTTCCAAGCACCGCCCCAATATGATTCTGCAAAAAATTATCCTGCAGATCAGACAAGCCCTGCGCATTCAACTCCTGCACCAAAATATTGCAGACCGCCTCAATAATCAGGACTCTTCCGTCATTGGTGTTCAGGTTATACACATAGTCTGCGGCAGTCACTCCTTCCCAAGCTGCCGCCGGGTCCGGTATCTGATAAAGCAGGTTCAGCATATCTCCGATCTCTGAGCAGACCAAAAGGCCCTGCATTCCCCGATGCATCCATTTATAGAAGGGAGCATAGGTTTTGTTTAGAAGATAGACTAGGTGCATACTTTCCTTGACAAATTCTGTAAGCGCCAATTCTGCCGCAATGCGTTCTCCTCTTTTCATGGCACGGGCATAGTTATACTGTCCGGCCTGGGCCGCCTTTGCCATACTGTCCGCAAGCTTTCTAATCCACACGCCATGGGGATAATATTGCATAAGTCCTTCTCTGATATGGCTAAACTGCATAAGATGATCTGCAAAGACTTTGCCGTTTACTGCTGTGGCTAACATTTCCTCCGGGATAGCAAGCCATTCTACATCTGTCTGCGGCACTGCAGCCCGGCCGATTATCTCTTTGTAAAAGGATTCCAGGCACAAAACCCCTACCCGTCCTTTTCCTTGTTCTTCTTCTATTCGTCCGGCAAATCCCATGAAGTCTTTGGGAAGCGCATCATAAGCCGCCTGCATCTTAGGCCCATACTCTCTATAAACTTCCTCTGGCAGCCAGATGCAGAAAGAAGGACCATAATCATGGTCCCTGGAGATGTCATCGTCAAATCCAAAGCACTCAGAGCCATATCCTGCAAGGCCGACCGCCGTCTGCCCCTTAATAGATGCAAATTGTTCCTCCAGCATTTTCCTGCCGTAGGCTTGGTAATATTTTTCAGCTACTTCCAACCCTTTCATCTGCGGTTCTTCTCCATCACTTCTCTGGCCTTATCCAAATATCTTTTCTGCTCCTGGACATTACCCATCCTCTCACAGACAGCCGCACAATTCTCGCAAAGAACACCGTAACTTACATTCTCTCCATAGTGAAGTTTCACTTTTTCCAGCGCCCGTTCATAGTATTCCAGCGCTTTATCATACTCTTCCATCCGAAAGCAGGCTTCTCCCATGCCTGCCAGCGCACCGCTATAGTGTTCATCGGATCCTTCTCCATCTTTCTCAAAGATAGCCAGCGCACGCTCCAAAAGCTCTCTGGCTTGTCCCGGCTCTGACACCTTAAAGTACACAAGCGCCAGATTGGTGAGGCTCACTGCAGTCTGTATCTCCCCGCCCTCTATTGTTTCCATAATAGCAAGGGCTTTCTTGGCACAGGCAATGGCCTCTTCGTTTTCTTCCATCTTCTCTAAGAGGATACTCATATTATTATAGAGTCCGGCATACCGATAATCCTCTGGCGGTATGATGCCTTCATAAATTTGAAGGGCCTGTCTGTACAGCCGCAAAGCCTGGGCATAATCCCCGGCCGCCCGATAGGCGGTAGCCGCATTCAAGAGCGTGGTTGCAAAATGTTCCGTATGCTCTAATTTTAATTCTTCCATCAAGAGAAGCACATCCTCCGCCGCCGTGTAGGCCTTCTGAAATGCCGACGTGCTGCGGTAAAATCCGATCATCTCATTACAGATGGAAATATAGGCCGCATAATCCTCCTCTTCTTTGGCCTGTGCCAGTGAAGCTTCCAAGAAAGAATCTATCTTGTCAATCTCGTTTTTTTCAAAATAAGAATCTAATGTTTCAAAGAAACTGTCAATATTCATATCACTCTAACCTCCATGTCACAGCTCTGCTGTGACTCACTAATATCTTCCGTTAAAAATCTGCGCAATCGGCGAGTCATCCGATAAAATCACCGTCTTGTTATCCCCAACCATACTCTCCTTCAATGCATCCAGCGCACGCACAAAGGAATAGAAATCCGTCTTCTCCGGATCCGAATAGGCATCAGACAATATCCGCATATACTCGGCTTCTCCTTCTGCAATGGTGGCTTCCGCTTTTGCTTTGGCATCGGAAAGCATGATGGAAACTTCTTTGTCCGTGGTATTTTCTATTTTCTTCGCTTCGGACTTACCTTCTGCTGTATACTGTGCCGCAATATTGCCGCGCTCTGAAATCATACGGGTATAGACAGCCTGCTTGTTATCATCCGGCAGGTCTAACTTTTTGACTTCCACCGCCACGATTTCTATACCATATTGTTCCTCCACATGATTGATCTGGCCCATGATTTCTTCTGTCAGGGATGTAATCTCAATCACTTCCTCTTCCTGGGAAAGGTTCAAATCATTGCCCACAACGTCATTCTCCACTTCCGCCACAGTGATTGTCATCTTGCCGTCCCGGCTTCTGATGACTTCATCCTGTTTCATATTGGAGATAGTGTTCTTGGCCGCATTGTAGACAATGGCGTCAATACGTCCCTCCGCATTGCTCACAGAACAGCTCAGGGTCTGGGCAAATTTCAAAGGGTCTATCACATGCCAGAGGACATAACTGTCCACAATCATAGTCTTTTTATCCGAAGTGATCACATCCGATGCCGGCAGGTCATAAATCAAAAGCTCCTTTGGCACCGTATCCACGGACTCCACAAAAGGTATCTTAAAACTAAGCCCCGGTGCCGTCACCACCCTGTCCACACGTCCAAACTGTCTCACCAGCTTAAACTGATTTTGTTTGGTCACAATCATACTGTTAAGCAGAAGAAATACCGCCAGTAACGCAAGGGCGCCCACTGCCAAACCGGATTTGGAGTTTTTCTTCTTCTCTTTTTTGTTTTTCTTCTTCGTGCCGTCAGAATGAAAATATTCCACATTATCATTGTTGTTCTGTGTATATTCTGCCATGCTTATTCCGCCTCCCCTTCTGTATCACTCTCTGTAGTTCCATGATCAACCGTATCATTGATAGATGAAGAATTCTCTGTGACAAAACTGTCTAAGGGAAGTATTGTACTGGTATTCCCATCCGCACTCTCAATGACTACTTTGATTTCCGGCAGAATATCCTCCACCGCCTCATAGAACATACGTTTTTTCGTCACCTCCGGGTACTTGGCATATTCCTCATACATGGCATTAAATCTTGCCACCTGACCGTTAGCCTCATTGATGCGCTGCTGCTTAGTTGCTTCCGCATCCTGTAAAATCTTATCAGATTCTGCCTCCGCTCCCGGTATCTGCTCATTGCGGTATTTATTGGCATTGTTTAAGGCCGTCTCTTTTCCCTGTTTGGCCGTCTCCACTTCTTTGAAGGCGTTTTCTACCTCTGTGGTGGGTGGTGTGGCATCCTGAATCGTGATATTGACCAACTGAATACCAATATCATAGTCATCCAGTTTATCTAAAATCATCTGCTTGATATTGGACTGAATCTCATTCTTTCCGGTAGTCAGCACACTGTCCACGCTGTAGGAACCGATGGTAGTCCTGATGCAGTTCTGGGCTATATTTTTTAAAATCAGTTCCGGGTTTTCCGAAGCATATAATGCTTTCACCGGATCCGTCACCCGATATTCGGCATAGAAGTCCACATAGATAAAATTATAATCTGATGTAATCATCAGGGCATCTTCCATATCCTCTCCCATATCCTGCTGGTAACCGATTGTAAAGCCCTGAATCGTGGTATTTACTTTTGTGACCGTCTGTATAAATGGTATTTTAAAGTGAAGTCCCGGCGTTGTGACAGCCTTTGGAAACCCAAACGTAGTTACGACTGCCTGTTCCTCCTCCTGGATGGAATAATAGGCGTTACCCGCCAAAACAAATAACACCATAACCGCCGCCACAATCTTGGCGCTGGTCAGCCATTTCCCCATCCGCACTTTACCCGGACCCTGCTCTTTCATCTTTTTATTTTGTCCAAACATGATTTCCTCCTTTACGGCTCCTTAGACAATCTATAAAATTCCCTGCTTTCCTCTGCAAGGCATCTATGTTATTATATATCATGACTGCAAGAAAAACTAATAAAAATTTACTAAAAATAATAAACAAATAGCTGGAAAGGTTGGATTTACACATGAGAATTATCTTTATCAGACACGGCGACCCCGATTATCAGAATGATACACTGACCGAAAAAGGAATCCGGGAAGCAAAACTGCTCTCAGAGCGGGTAGTAAAATGGGACAATGTCACCCAGTTTTATTGTTCGCCCCTGGGCCGGGCTAAAAAGACTGCCTCTTATTCCCTAGAAAAAACAGGAAGGGAAGCCATCACCTATGAATGGCTTAAAGAGTTTTCCTATTTTATTGACGACCCAGTGACCAAAAGGCACGGCGTGCCCTGGGATTTCATGCCAGAATACTGGACACAGATTCCACAGATGTATGACAAAGATGGTTGGAAAGAGGCCGAAATTTACCATTCTAACCCGGAACTTCTGCCGGCTTATGAAGAGGTTTGTGAAGGATTAGACAATCTGCTTGCTTCTTATGGCTACAGACGGCACAAAAATTACTATGTCACCGCCCCCAAAGAAACCATCGCCTGTGATGCTGCCAGAAGCAAGCAGGATACTATCGTCATCTTCTGTCATCTGGGTGTTACCTGTATGATGATGAGCCACCTGTTAGGCGTCTCTCCGGCTGTCTTACTGCACGGTCTTTACCTAGCGCCCACTTCCATCACCGTTCTCGCCTCAGAAGAACGGATGAACGGCAATGCGTATTTCCGGGCACAGGTCATGGGAGATACCGCACATCTCATAAATGGCGGGGAGCCTATCTCTGCCGCCGGTTATTTTGCGGATGTTTTCCAAGGATAAAAATCGAGCAAAGCTCGATTACGAGGACTGCTTCGCAGCCTCGGATGTAACCGAGAAGTTTCCTATACCATAAAGGAAACGCGTCTTAGCGGACTCTTTCCGGGAATCCTACTTTTTTTTGTACCTTGCGCAGGGTCTTTGTGGCATAGTAGTTGGCCTTCTCTCCATTTTCCTTAATGATCTTATCAATATAATCTTTGTTCCTGCCAAGGTCCTCATATTTATCCTGCAGAGGTTTTAGGACACTCACCACGGCTTCTCCCACCGCCATCTTAAAGTCGCCGTATCCTTTGCCGTCGAATTCCCGCTCTGTCTCCTCCGGTGTCTTGCCTGTGCAGACACAGTAAATATCGATCAGATTATGGATGCCCGGCTGCTCATCTCTGTAACGCACCTGTGCCTCCGAATCTGTGACAGCCCGCTTAAACTTGCGGATGATCGTGTCCGGGTCATCCATCAGATAAATGCTGGCATTGGGATTTTCGTCCGACTTGGACATCTTTTTCTCCGGGTTTTGCAGGCTCTTAATGCTGGCGCCGGTTTTGCCCACGTAAGGTTCCGGAATCGTAAAGACATCTCCATAAATGGCATTAAAACGCTGCGCAATATCCCTGGTGATTTCTAAATGCTGTAACTGATCCTTGCCCACCGGCACTACGTCCGCCTGGTAGAGCAGAATATCCGCCGCCATCAGCACGGGATATGTAAATAGCCCTGCGTTGATATTGTCCGCATGTTTTGCCGCCTTATCTTTAAACTGTGTCATGCGGTTTAATTCCCCCATATAAGTAAAGCAGTTTAGAATCCAGGAAAGCTCTGCATGTCCAGACACATGGGACTGGTAATAAAGGCAGTTCTTCTCCGGGTCGATTCCCGCCGCAATATAGAGTGTCAAAAGATTCCTGGCGCGTCTTCTAAGCTCTGCCGGGTCCTGTCTGATTGTGATGGAGTGCAGATCTACCACAGAATAAAAACACTGGTATTCATCACAGAGGGTAACCCAGTTCTTCAGCGCTCCCAGATAATTGCCCAGCGTCAGATTGCCCGTAGCCTGCATTCCGCTGAATAATACTTTATTTCCATCTATCATTTTTCATTGCCTCCTCACTTATACTTGTACCAAAAATCAGTTTATCATCGCCCTTTCCTTTCGTCAACCGAAAAGAAAGGGCGCGTAATTACTTCTCTTCACAGCCACAAGTAGCGCCGTTGCCGCTATACGGTCTCGACTCGAAACGTGGCTCAAATCTTGGTTCATCACACGGACATGGCTCCGGCTCTCTGTTCCGGCAGGGCGGTTTCGGCGGGTCTACTTCACAACCGCATCCCCCATCTTGCTGGCCGCAGATTCCATTTCCGTTCTGTCCGCAGAATAATAACAACAGAAGGATCCAACAACAATTCATAATGCCTCATCTCCTTTTTTACTCATATCATATCCTATGCAGTCTAAAAGGAGACGCCACTTGTCCTGTTGTCCTTATTGTTCTCTATGCTGTTTTGTTTCCTTTCTGTCTTCTGAGCATCCTTGTCCGGATATAACGGAAGGTTTTCTCCTCTCCCTGCTCCGCCAGCATATGCAGTAAAAACTCCAGCATCCTTTTGGTCTTCGGGTGCAGCGGCGGCGGTGTCTTGGCCGAACTATAATAGGCCAAAGGATCCTGGTCCTTATAGGCCTCTTTATGATACACTTTACAGGCGGCTACCCTGTCCATAAACATTTCCACCACATAACGCACGGGCATCGGCGCAGGCGCCATGCCTCCTGCAATATCACGGGTGCTGTAATCTATCCAGTATTCATAGTGATGCTTATTGCGTCCTTTGTGGTGCAGCCAGGCGGAGGAATAACCAATCTTTTCTCTCTCCGCATTATTGGGGCTTCTATCCCCCTGCCAGTATCTGGCCCCCACAATAAACTCCGTCGGGCTGTATTTGGAAAGGTCATGCAGAAGTCCCTGCCGGTAGAGCCCTACCTTGAAACATCCCTGCAAAACCAGCCATTTATGATATGTGATTGTCTGAAAGTGTTTCCACGCCTTATTCATAAATATCCATCCTTAATTTCCTATAGGTTCATTACCCGCGGTATTTTTCTTCTCTCTTCCCACCCGCGCCTGACTGCCCCGGCTTTTGGCCGGCTTTTCTTTCGACGGCTCCTTATCCGTTTCCACCGATGCTGTCACCGACGTATAAATGGCGATTGTCCGCGGCGGTACACAGATTTCCTGGGCCGCCTCCTTCACCGCAATCTCCGCTGTCTTTTTCGAGGTAGTGGAAAGACAGGACCAAGCCAATCCTTTGGGAAGCTTGGGCAGTCCAAGAGACTGTGGCGCCCAGTGCATATTCACCGCAATATAAAAGAAACTGTCGTCAAGGGCTCCATCCTTTTGCCCATAATAGCCACAGTACATAATCCCGATTGTACGGCTTGCAGGACTGGTATCCGGCCGCCAGGCCTCCTGTCCATGGAAGGAAATATCCGGATAACCGCATGAGCGGGAATCCGTTCCTCTAAGAGGCAGCTGACTGTGCAGTATGGGATGTGCCCTGCGTATGGCAAGCAGCATCTTGGTATACTCCAAAAGCTCTCTGCCTCCCTGGGTAAGATGCCATTTCACCCAGGCCGTAGCATTATCCTGACAGTAAGGATTGTTATTGCCGCCCTGGGTATTGGCAAATTCATCACCGCTGTATATGAGTGGTGTTCCTTGGGACAGCAAGAGCAGCGTCATGGCATTTTTCATCTGCCTGGTACGCAGCTCCACAATGCTTTTCTTCTGACTCCTGCCTTCTACACCGCAGTTCCAGCTGCAGTTATAATCTGTCCCGTCATTATTATCTTCTCCATTCTCTTCATTGTGCTTGCGGTCATAAGAGACCATGTCAAGAAGTCTGAAACCGTCCCATTTGGCTATATAGTTCACAGTTCCCATCTCCAGACGGTTTTCCCGCACGTGATAGAGGAAGGAATCCATCAGATTGTCGTCCCCTTTCAAGAAACGGCGCATATCGTAGAGAAAACTGTCATTCATGAAACCCAGGCTGCTGCGTCCCCTCTCCTGCCCTTTCTGATACTGCCTGTCCGTCAAAAGCACCGTATCTGCAAACAGCGGTTCACCTGCAAGCAGTTCCATGGGAATCTGTTCACCCATCACATGAAACCCGTCGATATGATACTCCAATACCCAATGTCTTAAGATATCCAGAATCTCCACCGGTGATACTTCCGGTGGAAAATAAAACTGCATGGCCACAGCAATACCGTTCTCATGAAGAGTCTTGACCATATCCTTATATTCCGTAATCGCACAATCGCCAGATGCATAAGCGGCCTTTGGTATATAGTAAAGCCCCTTTTGATATCCCCAATAGTTGAGCCTCGGTTTCCGGTCTCCCTTTTCATCGGTGTTGTCCGCAAGCTTTTGTTTATAGGATAAAACTGCCTCCTCCATGGTCTGTAACGTATGGTCCGGCATCACCTCATCAAATTCGTAGGACGGCATAAGAAGCACCATATTAATACCAAGCTCCCGCAGGTAAGGAAGCTTCTCCACAATCCCCTTATAAGTCCCCTTATGTTTTACCTCAGAAGACATATGTTTCGTAAAGCCCCGTACATGCAGGGCGTATAAAATGAGATCCTCATAGGGAATCTTAAGCGGGGCATCCGCCTGCCAGTCGAAACGGGGGACTCCCGCCTTACAACGGGGCATGGTCTTTTTGACCGCACCGTATCGATACAGGTTCTCCACCCCTTTACAATAGGGATCCTGATAAATCTCTTCTCCCTGATACAGGAGATAATGTCCATCCTGATCATGATAACCAAGAATCAGCATGGAACAGACTGCGCCTACTCTGTATTCCTCCGGAAAAGGAACTTTTATTCCTCTTGTATGTTTTCTATCATATAAAATTACCCCCGCCTCACAGCGTGAACCGTCTTTCTTTTTCCGGTCACACACAGCTGCAACGCGCAAGCCTTCCTCCTGAAAGGATGCGCCCAGCGGATATACCTGTGTTCTCCCCACCTGGAATGTTTTTCGCATGAAATCCTCCACTACTTGTTTATGTCAAAATTTCTGATGCCATTTACTTTATATTACCATATAAATTGCAAATACTGTAGACAAATTTATTTATTGATTGCATCTTCTTTCCATTTTCTGTAGAATAGAGTCAATAATCACACCGAGGAGGCGTTTGTATGGGCAAAAAGAATAAAGAAAACATCGAAGAAGGTTTTGACACAGAAGAAATGACCGTGGAACTGGATTTAGAGGACGGCACCCAAGTCACCTGCGCCGTAGTCACGATTCTTACGGTTGCAGGTAAGGACTATATCGCTCTTTTGCCGCTTGGCGAAGATGGGGAAAATACGGACGGAGAAGTCTGGTTCTATCATTACCATGAAAATCCTGATGACCCCAATGAGGAACCGGAGCTTGGCTATATCGAAGATGATGCAGAATATGAGGCCGTAGCAGACGCTTTTGACGAATATCTGGACAACGCAGAATTCGATGAACTGGTGGACTAATCGGTCCGATCATATAAAGCTTTCAGGAACCGGGAAGGACCGTCTTTTCCGGTTTTTCCTTTATATGTAAATAGACACAGCTTCTGTCTGGCCCTGGTCATGGCCACATAAAACATCCTTCTCTCTTCCTCCAATTCTTCCTCTGTCACAGACTTGTCCGAAGGAATCTGTCCCTCATTACAGTCCGGCAGATATACCGTATCGAATTCCAGTCCCTTTGAGCCATGCATGGTCATCAAAAATATCCCCTCCTTCTTTTCCGCCGGTTCCTGCAGTATCTCCGTGTAATGGTCTATATACGCATTCATCTCTTCTATTGTTACAAATTGTCTGGAAAACGTCTCAAACTCCTCCGCGATACGTATCAGCTCTCCCGACCGTTTCGTTCCATACTTTTCCCGCAGGAAGTCCTCGTAACCGATTACCTTGCGGATATAATGAATCTGTAAATGTAATCTTCTGCTGTGCAGAGAATCCAAATCCTCAAAGAGCCTTGTCAATGCTTTCTGTATATCGGGCATATGGCGATACCATCGAAGCATCGCTTCCTTATCTAGCTGCTCGTTTAGCAGACTGTCCCGCCTCAGATAGCGAAGCGGCCTGTTCATAATGCGCAGGAAATGCCTTCTTAAGAATTCTCCCTGCCCTAACGCCAGATAAGCTCTGATGTCCTGTATGACAAAATGGGCAAAGCGGTTTTTTCTCTTCTCTTTCATCACATAGGGAATTCCTGCGCTATGGAGCACCTGTGCCCACAAACCGCAGGCAAAATTTGTCCGGCAGATCATGGCACAACCTGTAAGAGTTCCCTCTCTCTGTTCCTGCAGAAGCCTTTCTGCCAGTACTTTCTGCAGCTCTTCTTCGTTGGAACAGCTGCACAGTTCCACGCCCTCCCCTCTTTGGTGTGCAGCCCGGATATCTTTGGGAAGCCGCTTTTTATTCTCTGCAATAACACGCCCGGCGGCCGCCGTAATCTCTTCATGACACCTGAAATTCACAGTAAGCGGAATCTGTACTGCCTGGGGATAATCCGTCAGAAACTGCCGCATACTTTCCGGACTGGCACCCCGGAATCCATAAATGGACTGGTCGTCGTCTCCCACGATGAAGAGATGCTCCTCCGGCGCCGCAAGAAGCTTCACGATCTCGTACTGTATCGGTGAGATATCCTGAAATTCATCCACCAGGATAAAGCGAAACTGCGTCTGCCACTTTAATAGGCAATTTCTATCTTCCCGCAGCATCTTAAGACATTCCTGTGCCAGATCGTCAAAATCAAACTGTCCAAATTCCCGAAGGTAACTCTGATATTCTGTGACAAGAACATCAAAGTCTTCCGGTGTCATCTTTTGAAACTGCAGGCTGTTTCCTTCCATGACATTCTTATAACTGCTGATACTTAATAAAATTTCCTCTATGTCTTCTTCCTGCAGGTAGACAAATTGTCTGTGCATATGTATGATCTGTCTGATCAACTTCCTTCTCTCAGCTTCGGTAATAATGGTATAGCCGCGATACTGCGCTGATTGCCTCAGAATATGATAGAATATCGCATGAAAGGTGCCGAACCAGACTGGCGGCCTCTCGCCTTCCATGTGTTTGAAGAATCGCTGCTGCATTTCCAGGGCGGCAGCTTTTGTGAAGGTAATCACCAGGATGTGGGCCGGATTAATTCCTTCCTGTAACATAAGATGTCGGATACGGTTTACAATGACAAAAGTCTTGCCACTGCCTGGCCCGGCTAAAATCTGCGCCGGACCGGCAGTGTGGTTAATCGCTTTCTCCTGGTCAGGTGTGCATACTGTCAAAGGTACTCGTCAGTTTCTCGATACCCTTGCGGATTCTCGCAAGAGACTCTTCCTTTCCCAAAATCTCCATCAGTTCCGTCGCACCGCCCGGCGTCATCTGCTTACCGGACACGGCGGTCCTCACGGGCCACATCACATAACCGTTCTTACATCCTTTTTGCTCCACATAAGAAGAAAGCACTGCATAAAGAGCATCGTTACTGTAATCTTCCTGTTTTTCCAAAAGAGGGAGCACTTCTTTTAAGACTTCCAGAGAAGTTTCTGCGTTGGTCTTCATCTTCTTGTGGGTGTACATAGCCACATCATACTCCGGCAGTTCATCAAAGAAATCCACATGTTCTTTGATATCCGGGAAAATCTCAATCCTGGTCTTGACCATTGCTGCAATCTTCTTGAAATCTAAGTCTTTGGTGACCGCTTCTTTCAGATAAGGCTCAACCATCTCATAAAAGACCTCAAAGTCCATGGCTTTCATATACTCGCCGTTCATCCATTTTAACTTAGTATAATCAAATACAGCCGGAGACTTAGACAGATGATGGTAATCAAATTTACCCACCAGCTCCTCCAGGGTAAAAATCTCACGATTATCTTCCGGACTCCATCCCAGAAGGGCTACAAAGTTAACGATTGCCTCTGAAAGAAATCCCTGCTCGATCAAATCCTCATAGGAGGAGTGCCCACAACGTTTGGAGAGCTTTTGATGCTCCTCGTCCGTAATCAGCGGACAGTGCACGTATTCCGGTACTTTCCAGCCAAAAGCGTCATAAAGACGGTTATACTTCGGCGAAGAGGAAAGATACTCGTTGCCTCTTACCACATGGGTAATGCCCATCAGATGGTCGTCCACCACATTGGCAAAATTATAGGTGGGATACCCGTCGGACTTAATCAGAATCATATCGTCCAATTCTGCGTTATCCACCGTGATATCTCCATAAATATCATCATGAAAAGTGGTGGTGCCTTCTGTGGGATTATTCTGTCTGATCACATAAGGCTTTCCGGCCGCCAGGTTCGCTTCCACCTCTTCTTTCGTAAGGTGCAGGCAGTGCTTGTCATAAATATTGATTTCCTTCCCTGCCACAGTCTGTGTCAGCGAAGCCAGCCGTTCCTTATCACAGAAGCAGTAATAGGCTTCTCCCTTCTCCACCAGTTCCTTCGCATACTTAAGATAAATACCCTGTTTCTGTCTCTCGCTCTGTACATAAGGCCCCACACCGCCGTCTTTATCAGGCCCTTCATCATGTAGCAGACCCGTATGCTGCAGGGTGCGGTAGATGATGTCCACTGCCCCCTCCACATAACGCTCCTGGTCAGTGTCCTCAATCCGGAGGATAAAGTCTCCGCCCTCATGTTTTGCAATCAAATAAGCGTACAGCGCCGTCCGCAGGTTGCCCACATGCATTCTTCCGGTGGGACTTGGCGCATACCGCGTTCTTATTTTCTCCATCCTAAAATATATCCCTTCTGTCTATTGTTGTTCCGGTATCTTCTTGGGCGCTGCCGCCTTAAAGGCGTTCACAGCCTTGGCTGCCGCAGGCACCGCAATATTCGTTCCCGCTCCGGCCACACAACCGCCGGGACAGGCCATACCCTCTATCAAACAGCCGTTCTTCTTACCGGCCTTGGCTAACATCAACATCTTCTTACACTCTGAGAGACTTTCCGCATGTTCAATATGAACTTCCACATCGGGATAATACTCTCTCACGCACTCCTCAATGGCGCTTGCCACACCGCCTGCCACGCCGTAGCCTCGTCCTGCACCGGTGGCACCCTTCATCTCATCTAAAGCTTCTATCTCCTTTAAGAAGATTCCTTTGGCCTCGAAAATACCCGCCAGCTCCTCAAAGGTAATGACAAAATCCACATCGGAACGTATGGTCCTTCTGGATGCTTCCAGTTTCTTGGAAGCGCAGGGGCCGATAAACACCACTTTTGCATCCGGATGCTCTTCCTTGATTACCCTGGCAGTAGCCACCATGGGCGTCAGCGCATTGGAAATCTTATCAATGGTCTCCGGGAAGAACTTCTTGGCAAGCACAGACCAGGAAGGACAGCACGAAGTGAGGCTGAAAGGCAGATTGCCTGTAGCTACTTCTTTCGCATAATGCTCCGCCTCCACGATGGCGCCCATATCCGCACCAATGGCCGTTTCATAGACATCATAGAAGCCCAAATCCTTTAAGGCTGTCTTCAACATATCTGGTGTCACATCCGGCCCGAACTGCCCGGCAAAAGCAGGCGCTACCTGGGCAATAATCTTACCGCCGTCCTGCATAGCCCGAATCAGCTGGAAAATCTGGGATTTATCCGCAATCGCGCCAAAAGGACAATTCACCATGCATTGTCCACAGGACACACATAAATCATTGTCAATCACCGCGCGTCCCTTGGCATCATTTTTAATGGCATTGACACCACAGGCCCCCGCACAGGGTCTTACCTGATGGGATATGGCATCATAAGGACAGATTGCTTTACATTTACCACATCTGATACATTTTTCCTGATCGATCACGGACTTTCCATTCTTCATGGAAATAGCCCCTCTCGGACAAACCTCACGACAAGGATGTGCCACACAGCCCATACAATGATCTGTCACATAATACATATTTTCGGGACAGGCATTGCACGCAGAAGGAATTACCTGCATCAGCGGCGGCTCATAATATTTCTCAGAAATATTACTCTCCTCAAGCCCCTGGGTCAGATGCACCGGCTGATTCTCCGGCCGCAGAGATAACCCCATAGCCAGACGAATCCGTTCCCTCACAATGGCCCGCTCCCTGTAGATGCTCTCATACTCCGACTCATCATAGTCCACAATCTTATAGGGAAGCGCTTCAATATCATCTTTCAAATTATCTGAATGATAAGCCAGATTGGCTACTTCCTTAAAAATACGTCTTCTGTTCTTTCGAACCTGCGTATCAATTCCTCTCATGTTATCCCTCCGCCCCAAAGGTTGTTAATATTTTCACAAACTTTTAATGTGCTTTCCCTTTTTACATGATTATTTTTGCACAAAGTAAGGCGGAAGTCAACAGCTCCCTTGACAGAAAATCTAGCGCTTCCTTCTGCGGGCCCAGATTACGATACCAATCACAAGCAGCATAAGCGGCACAACAATGTTACACACAATGGAAACCACCAGAACTGTCTGGGCAGAAAATACCAGTGGACTCATGGAAAAACTCTTGGCCGGAATCCCCACAACACTCTCATGATCTGCCAGGGAACTAATCATAGCACAAAACAGCTTCTCATTATTACCGGGCGCCATGTCATCCGCCGTTTCCGTAAACAGACTCTCACTGGCCACGAAAAATGCCTCAGAAAGTTCCCCCGCCGCCGTCTCTTTTTCAGCTTTCAGACTGACCGCGAAGGGCCCGTCAATATCCCCCTCCTGTCTGCTGAAATCTTCTCCGCCTGCCGCGCCATTCTTACTAAAAGAACTTTCCGTGGTGGTAAGTAACGGTGTATAATAAATTCCATCTGCCATATCGTCATAAGATAAACCTCTGGAAAATGGTGAAAATATGGCACCCTCAATCACCTGCTGTGTGACAGAATCGCTCTCAATCACCGGAAAGAGATAGTAAGGGTTCTGGTAATAATGATTCCTGTCACCCTCCACAATCACACCGTCTACCACAGACACACCATAATAGGCAAGAATCCTCTCAAAATTCGTCATTTCCACGTCCACAACCGTTGGCACCAAAAGCGCGTTGCCGCCTTTTTCCAGATAGGCAATGACCTTATCTGCATCATCGGCGGAGAAATCACTTGTAGGCGCATTGATGATAATCCCCTGGGCATCTTCCGGAATTTCATCCGCCGCATACAGCGCCAGTTCCTCATAGGCCACATTTTCTTTCTTGATGGCGCTCAAGAAGCTCTCCTCAAACGCCAGCTCTCCATGCCCTGTCACAAGGTAAAATTTGGGCATATCTTCTGTGGTGACATAGGTTATCGCAGAGACTAACTGCCCCTCTCCATCATAGCCCGTGGTCTCATAATTATAAGTATTATAATTCATCTCATACGTATAAATATTGTTGTAATCCACCACCGTACTTCGATCACCGCACACCACAATCAGACTATTGCCTGTCGGTTCCGTGTCCGTATAATTATAATAAAATTTTGGATTGACCATAGGATCAACATACTCCACACTCACATGGCCTGACAACTCGGCCATCCGCATAAGTGTTTTATCCAAATCTTCATTCTTGCCAGTCTCACCTGCCAGAACATAAATCGTCACGTCCGACTGAAGTCCCTGTATAAATTCCTTCGTTTCTTCTGTCAGCGTGTAAAGATCATTGCTTGTCACATCAAAAGAGGTATACCGCTCCGGCACATAATTCAGCAAAACATTGACTGCCACCGTAAGTCCTGTCATGACAAGAATGCCTGTCACACTATAAGCGCCCAGTCTGATTCCTTTGCCGGAAACACTGTATCTTCGCTTCTGGATGGACTGCGCCGTACAAAAAAGCGCCAACCCTATGGCAGTCAGATAATAAACCACTGCCTCAATCTCAAAATATCCACTGGAAAGGATATCGAAACGGCTCACCATATCAAAACAAGACAGCACACCGGCCACCCCTTTGGCAAAACCTGTGGTTCCAAAATCCGATATGATATTACAGATACCGCCCATAATATAGCCTAAAAACATGGCCCCAAAAGACAGCACCGCGGCAATCACCACACTCTCCGTCAAAGAGGACAGAAAAAGTCCCACTGCCAGCATAAGACAGCCATATAGAAAGAATCCCAGCAAAGATGCATAGGAAACCCCTGTCTGAAACTCTCCCGCCTGCATGAGAAAAAGCGGTACAAGGCCCGCATATGCTATGGGAACCGCAATCACCGTTACCATCGCCAGATATTTACCAAGCACAATCTTACCCACCGACACAGGCGCAGTCAGAATCAATTGGTCAGTCTTATTCCTTCGTTCATCGGAAAGACTGCGCATAGTCAAGATGGGAATCGTCATATTGAATAGGAACACTACATACTGCAATACATAAGAGATGGTGGGATATCCCATCATGAAATTATAAACTACGATATGAATACTCATGACAAAGAAATTGACCGCCACAAACAACCATCCCATCACAGATGTAAAAAAAGCTCTTAACTCTCTTTTATAAATCGCTGTCATCCTCTGTCACCTCCTCTTCCAACTCTTCTGCTTCTTCCGCCGCTTCTTCCACTCCCGTCAGTTCCAGGAAAATATCCTCAAGTGACTTCTCCGACCGGTTCATGGACAAGATCGGCAGACCTGCACCGGAAAGCGCCACGGACAGTTCCTTTCTGATATCCGCATTCTCCACTGCCGTCAAAGAGAGTACCATACTTCCTGTCTCCTCTCCCGGTTGTATCGTGAAGCGCTCCACCTCTTTCATCTGTGAAAGCACCGCCTCTGCCTGGTCTTGTTCTCCAAGCACCGTTACCTCCACCTCTGTCTTTGCCTGCATCATTTCCTCCAGCTGCTTTGGCGAACCGCCGGCTACAAGCTTTCCCTTGGAAATAATGAGAATGTGATCACACACTGCACTAATTTCCGATAGAATGTGCGAACTTAAGATGACCGTATGGCTTCCTGCAAGACCCTTGATCAACTCCCTCATTTCTATAATCTGTTTCGGATCAAGACCCGCCATGGGCTCGTCTAAAATCAACACCTTGGGGTCATGAAGCAAGGCCTGTGCAAATCCCACCCGTTGTTTATATCCTTTAGAGAGGTTACGTATCAGCCGTTTGTCCACATCACAAAGGCCAGTCTTTCCCATAATCTCCTCCACATGCTCACTTCTCTCCTTCTTCGGCACCTTCTTTAACTGTGCCGCAAACATAAGGTATTCCCGTACCGTCATGCCGGTATAAAGGGGCGGCACCTCCGGCAGATAACCGATACATGCCTTAGCTGCAAGCGGCTCTTTCAAAACATCATGACCATCAATTACTACCGTCCCGCTGCTTGCCGCAATATAACCCGTCATCACATTCATCGTAGTGGATTTACCTGCCCCGTTAGGCCCCACAAAGCCATATATCTTTCCCGCTTCTACCGTGAAAGACAGATGGTCCACCGCCATGTGATCTCCATACCGCCTGACCAAATTCTCTACCTGTATCAAACCATCTTCCTCCTATCTGTCAAATCTCAAATCATCTTTGAACAGTTTAGCAATTACAAAAACACCTATATAAATGTACTGGAAAAATGTGTCTCTATTCGTACCAAAATGTGAATATTTTGTGTCCTCTTAAAAATCTGCAAACACGCAGGACTCATTATATCATATTATATAACTAAAAAGAACTTATAAATCTCAGGAAAGGATATTATGAAAGATTATATGTACAAAGAAAATATCGATGATTTTCCCTTAGCCATGGCTTACGTTCCCTGGCAACATTTTAAGGGAATCTGCGAGAATCTGGAAGAAGGTTACCAAGACGGCACCATCTTCCCGGAACTTGATAAACCATTTACAGGAAGGAGATGCTGTAAATGATGAATATGCAGTTTGCAAACGAACAGGAAAAACTCCTTCATGATGTAGGCGTCTTATCTTTTATCGTCACTGAATTGTCTTTATATCTGGATACCCATCCCCATGACAGAAACGCGCTGGAATATTTTCGACACTATAACCGCATGGCGAACCAAGCCAGACAGGAATACTCTGCCAAATATACACCTCTTACCATCTCCTGTGTAGATACCTCAGATTGTAATGACTGGCAGTGGACATTAAGTCCCATGCCCTGGGAAGGAGGATGTAATTAATGTGGAATTATGAGAAAAGATTAGAGTTTCCGGTCAATATCAAAGAGTCCAATGCCGATATCGCACAAGTTATCATCAGCCAGTACGGCGGACCTGATGGTGAGATGGGCGCTTCCATGCGCTATCTTTCACAGCGCTATGCGGCACCTTATAGAGAGGTGGCTGGGATACTGACTGATATCGGTACTGAAGCCTCTGAAATGTTCCTTTCAGAGGCTAACGCTTTTTGGTGCCGCAACCGTATAGCTCCATTTAAAGGGAAGTTCATTCAAATATACATCTATGTTCTCTCTGTCGTTAATCACCATTTTGTCAAGTAGCTGCGTGTAAAATTCATCCTCATATTCGATGCCGCTAATAAGCTCATCCACGGCGTTTTTAATGTCCTCCATCAATTCCTTTTGCTTTGCAGTTACGGCCTGCTGTTTATCCATACTCTCCACCATAGACTTCAAGCTGTCGATTTCAGCATCGTATTTTGCCCTAAGATCCGTAAATTCATCACGGTCAATATCGCCGCTTGTGTAAAGGTCAATCAAATC